>FWPU01000162.1_pt1 | contig 204277 bp, 193 predicted proteins | sample 2228361 | NCBI WGS metagenome assembly FWPU01 (sample SAMEA103939777, study PRJEB20133) | metagenome | reverse complement strand
AAATGTGACACATTATACGTTTAGAGTGTAAAAATTCGCATGTGACGCGCTGTTACAGCTCTCCTCATGAGACGTGTATGTGACAGCACCGTATCGTGGATATAAGTAGATGCAACAAGTCCCTCTTGGTCTATAACTATAGATGTAAAGTCGGAGTTGTTGGCTACAAGAAGATCATATGTCACATCCGATACTAGATCCATAACATCTGACCAGAATAGCTGTACATTGTTCTCGTTGGTAACCAGGTCATCAGCAGGCGAAAGCAATTCAGGAACTGTGGGTGAAGTGGTATCGACTATTGTGATTAGCTGAGTGGCAGTGGCAGAATTCCCCGATATGTCGGTAGCCATCCAAGTTACGGTCGTATTTCCCACAGGAAAACCGATTTCAGACTCGCCTGCGCCAGGAGCATCAAAACTAATTTTGGGAGAGGGATCAGAGTTATCAAACACTTTTGGCATTCCCAGAGAAACTATAGTCATATGTGCTGTTGCCTCCATTACGATATCTGGAGGGGCAGTTATCACTGGCGCTGTAGTATCAGGTCCGCTTAGGTTTACCGTAACTGGGGTTATGTACCACCACTGCTGGTTGTTGAAAAAGTCGGTGGCTCTTGAAACAATGGTCAGATTTCCAGCCTGTTTGACGTTTAGAACGTATGACCAAGTCGACCAACTGCCAGGAATGTCCTGCTCTGCGGTCTTGTAGGATGTGCCTTCGGTGCGCACCTCCACAATCTTTACTCCCGACTGGTCGTCTGACGCAGTTCCCTGGATGAGAATATTTACTCCCGCAGCCGGGCCATTTATGACTTGGTTGTCTATAGGAGTGCTTGCGGCAATAACGGGCCTTGTATTGTCAGGCGATGTCATTATTGTTACATACTGTTTTGCAGTGGCAGAGTTGCCGGAGTCATCCGTTGCAGTCCATGTTACTATCGTTGTTCCCTGAGGAAATTGCTCGGGAGCATCGTTGGTCACTGTAGGAGAGATGTCAATATTATCAGATACAATAGGAGTACCCAGGTTGCTAATTGTAGTTAGCGGGGTCGAATGGACCTCGGCTATATCAGGAGGGGCAATAATGACAGGAGGAGTGTTATCCACAATTGGAGGAAGTGGGATATTGGCTACGCTGGAGAACGTCCTGATGTGGTAGCCCTTGTTCTGGATGATTGTTATCAATTCGTTCAGATCGTCAATTTCATTTGGATCAAGCTGAGGGGTCCAATCACCGTCTGGACCTTTTATTGTAAAGTCTTGGGGATGAAGCGTGACTACAGCGTATCCATAATTTGCGATAGCATTATCGATACGGTTTTCAATTCGAGTAAGACTATTCTTTATTGGGGGTTCAAATTCGTAATCGTAAAAGCCTATCTCTTGGGGGAGGTGATAGACGCCATGGTGGTCTGCGATATCCGAACCTTCAAACGCCATATAGATCTTGTTGTCTGGATGACCAGGAATATCTTCATGCGGAAATACACTATGGATCTCTTGATCAAACTCTGAGCTAATGATCTTCAATCCCAGTTGGCTTGCAGCGGCAAGTGTATCTTCATTGTATGAATTGTAGGGGGGTATGAATATCTTGGAACTTCTGCCCCAGAGATTCTGCAGCTTTGTATTGGCCTGTAGTAGCGTATTGTATTGTTCTTCCTGTGTCAGACCTTGGTAATCAACGTGATTCCATCCGTGCAGTGTCAGCTCAAGGATACCGGCTGCTGCTCCCTCTTTTACCTTGTTGACGATTGCAGGATCGTTTCCAACAAAGTTCATCACGATTCCAAGCGAAAGATCTTCATTTCTGGTAATGAACTGGTCTATTATTTCAGTCTGTACGGAAGAGAGCCAAAAATCTTGAATATCATCCAACCGAAATATCACGCAGTTGCAGGCATCAGGATTCAGAGCAGTAGCAGGCTGGGGTATTGTGAGAGTACTCGTTATGAGCATTACGGCAATCATCAGAGATGCAAAGAAACGCCTAGATAGAACAATATTTATAGACCGAGTAATATCCATGCTAAAGGCAACAGAAAAGAAGGATAAAGAGATAGAGTCCGATTCTATATTAATCAGTAGAGGTTATTTGCCGAAATTGGAACGTAAAGTGCATAGTATTTTCATGTGCCTGCAAGCACCGATAGACAAACAGACTGAAATTGAGAATAGCACCATTATGAGGAAGACTCTTGCTCTTATTCCACCTATAGGGACACTTTTTCTGAGATGCAATAGCCCTTTAGATAGGTCTTTCGCTGTTTCAGGTGTAACCTTGCGCTCCATTAATCACTTCTCATCTACTCCTAGTTAAAGTTGGAAAAAATCCCAGTATGCACGAGCTATCCCACATTACCATATGGAACATAGGTTACAAAAATGCCTCTATAATATCCAAATAAGCCAATAGAAGCGAGCACTACTGGCTAACCTACCAATACAGGTCTTACCTTTGAACAATCTGCTTTTATTTTTCGCAAATTAATCGGCTCCCAAGAATGACTTTCCCGGCCGCCGATGGAAAAAACAACGATATAGAAGGGACAGAAATTTTATCAGCAATAGGATGGAAAAGAGCTCTTGGCTGCAAGTATGCGCAGCTCTGTAGATTCTGCCAGAGCAATGCTAGGATTTGCAAAGATGACACAGAAGCCTCTAGCTACTGTGGTGCATACGACTTGTTTGACAATTTCAAGCCTAGCAAGATGAACACGATATCCCAGTGACACCAGAGCAATTAGCATGTATAGAATACTGTAAAGATTTGCCGGCTCTGTTAACTTAGCATAAGTCGTATAGCTAGGATTGTCCTAGTAGACAGCTGAAAGCTAGGAGCAATCATCACTACTCCTAGCAAGAATTTGATCTACTGTTTATGGATGGGAAATCTGATTCCCACTCTGACGACTTGTCGTCTATCTGAAAAATCTTTTCTGCACAATATATGCACAAACCAGTGTTGCCAAGAAAGTATGCATAGAACATAAGTTTCGTTCGTATCCACAAAGCAACAACGGATGTAGCTTGACAACATAATTGAAACACGCAGGCATCATCTCTGCAACGACTCACTCGGTGAAAGAAGTACGTTGGGATGTCTGATTCTATGAACAGAAACACAAGTGCTAATACTGAGAAAACAGGATAACAAATATCTAGAACAGATACATAGCCCCAAGTGCTACAAAAGACGTCTTGCTAAGACTCGACAAGGCATATCAGGCACTCCTCAAGAGACTTGCAAGATATGCAAATTCAAGAGGAAAGAGTACTACAATTCACTTAACTATCCAAAATGCAACAGCAATGGCTGGAAAATCGCAGACGAGACGATAGGAATACTGTCAGCATCCAGTGCAGCCTTTTCCTACTTTACCGTTACTGACTTTGCCAGATTCCTCGGGTAATCAGGGTCAACTTTTCGGCTAACCGCTACAAGATATGCCAAGATCTGCAGCGGGATAACTTCTATCAGAGGGTAAAGGTGCTGTTCCTTGATTGTTGGTAGCTCAATCCAGTGATCATACAGGTCGCTGTTCCTATCGGAAACACCGATGACTGTTGCCCCTCTTGCCTTTATTTCGTGTATGTTATGCAGCGTTTCCTCATAGGTGTTATCGGTTGGATTCAACACAAGCACAGGCACATTTTTCTCCATCAGAGCCAAGGGTCCATGTTTTAGTTCACCTGCAGCCAACCCCTCCGCATGTATGTATGCAAGCTCTTTTAGCTTGAGTGCTCCTTCCAGCGCTATCGGATAATGCACGGATCTCCCCAGCAGATAGATGTTATTGGAACTACTTGTCAATTCTACACTCCTGGTCAAGCTATGGTAAGACGATAGTGCCTTGTCTACCGCCTTAGAAAGCTCATCTAAGTTGCCAATTATGTCATGGTTATGAAGACGTCCTGCCAATTGATTAGCTATGGCGTAGATCGCAGCAAGCTGGCCTGTAAAGCTCTTTGTAGCTGCTACTCCAATTTCCGGGCCGCATTCTATTGCCACTATGGCATCACTCATCCTTGCAAGGGAAGAGGTTGTAACATTGACAATTGAAAGGATCTTGGCACCCACTTCCTTTGCTTTTTTCACCGAGTTCAGTACGTCTGCAGACTCTCCGCTTTGAGAGATCGCAATGAGCACGGAATTGGGTGTTATAGAATCAAACTCGTACTGAAATTCACTCGATACAATGACATTTGTATGAATCTTTGCGAATCTCGCAAAAATGCTTCTTGCCAATAATGCCACATGATGGCTGGATCCGCTTCCGGTCAGAAATACGCGCTCTGCCCGCGAAATTATCTCGCAGAATTCTGCAAGTCTGTCTTTGCTTGAAATCTTGTTAATAATCGTTCTTGTTTGTTCATTAATTTCCTTAAGGGTGTGATGCGCGTACTTGCCCTTGTTGGCTGCGCCAAGCTCCCATGCTACAGGTGTAACGGGTCTGCTGACCGGGTTGCCTCCAATATCATATAAAGCGATGTTGTTGTCCTCGACTATAGCTATATCACCATTGTCCAGGAATATTGCCTTGTCAGTGAACTTCAGGAACCCAAGTACGTCGCTTGAGACGAAAAGTCCCTTTGGAGATACACCGATGATGAGAGGTTCTTCCCATCTGGCAGCTGCCATAGTCCCATCCTTGAAGGCTGCCACAAATGCATATGCTCCGCGCAGTTTTTTGCATGTTTCAACGATGGCTTCCTTAATCGACAAGCTCTTGGAATATTTTGACTCCAAAAGGTGGGCTATGACTTCGCTGTCAGTTTGACTTCTAAAAGAGTGTCCTTGCTTGACAAGCTCATCCTTTAACTCTTGATAGTTCTCAATAATGCCGTTATGTACAACAGCAATGTCACCCTGGCAGGTCGAATGGGGGTGGGCATTGCCATCTGTGACTCCTCCATGGGTTGCCCATCGCGTATGTCCAATGCCTATGGAACCTTCCATCTTTTCGAGCCCCAATCTTTGATTTACTTCTGATACTTTTCCCACACCTTTTGAAATCAAGATTTTCTCGTCCTTTATGGTTGCAACCCCGACGCTGTCATAGCCTCTATATTCCATGAGCTTTAAGCCATCCACAAGTATCGATGCCGCATTATCCTTACCGCTGTAGCCCAAAATTGAACACATATTATCATAAGCAAGAACAGAAGCACTATGAATGAACTATCCCCAGTTTTGGGTATCCGGATACCAATTAACGCCAGCTTTGCTTCCAAAAATAGAAGGGATTTCCCATTTGTAATCAGAGATTAGACCTATAGTGCTAATGTCTTAACCGACAGAAATATGGTAAAGGTCACTAGTCAATGAAGATAATGGAGAGATGGGGAGAGAGAGCGAGAGAAAAGGAGAATAAGAATTATTTTCGTCAGTAGCTGTCGACTATAGCTTCAAAACGATCAAAGTTCTTACCGATAACCTCTATGGACTCGCTCCATGCAACATTCTTTACTCCATCTACAGCTCGAATCTTCTCTATCAACTCCAGTAGTTCTGAATTTTGGCGGAATATGTATTCTAGTTGCAGGTCAATTTCGCTACCTCCCATAACCCGGTTAACAGAGATAATAGAATCCTCCCATCCAAGTACTTCTCTCGCAACAGATGAAGTTAGTCCATTCTGTGTTGAGATAAATAAGGTCGCTCGTCGCCATCCAAACTTGTCAACCTTCAGGACGTAGGAGGTTTCCAGGAACAGCTCTTCCAGTCTTTTTCTTCTTCTTTGGACCGTGCTAAGCGGTATATCGAGTTCTCGGGAGAGCTTTAATGATGAAACTCGACCTCCGGAGGCAAGTAAGGACTTCAGGATCTTTCTATCAGCCGACGATAACACAGGGAGGAGCCCTTTTTTAGGCCTGTTTGTCTTTTGTGCGTATCTGTACGTATTAATCATCCTGTTTAATCCATATAGCAAGTCGGACAGCTCTTCAATGGAAAAGGACTTGAAAGCTTCAGTAGCTACACCAAGTTTTGACAGTTCTTCTAGCAGTTCGTGTCTCGACATAGAGGATTCTGGTTTTGGTTTTGTTTCATAGTAGTTTTCTTGGTCTGTCATCATACGAGAACACTCCTAGTGACGTCTATCGACGGGATTTGTGTCATACTATTGTATGTTTCTATAGATCGCATTCTTTTCATTATGTTTTTTCTATACATAATTTCTTTCTAGTATCTTGTTCGGGCATCAAAATATAAGAAACGTGTCCGCAAATAATACTACCGACGATAAAATTATTCTGCTAATAGTCTCCTACGGAATAAGTATTCAGATAAGAATGTCTAAGTGGAAAAATTATCCACTTTGTTGGCACAAGCAAAATCATCGCTATCCATGAACCGAAGATACATCCGATAATGGAACAACTATCAATATGTTCCATACATAGGAAACAAATAAGCTTTCAATAGGCATTGCCCGCCGCATGCCTTTCTCTTGAATGAGAACCGCCCTTGAATCAGACTCTTTGCTGCGACTGGACTTGCATATGTGTATCCTGTTCAACCTTCCGGCGGATATGCATCCTGTACTTTAGATCAATCTCTTTTGCTGCTTCAATTATGCTAAGTCCCACGTGCGTCTTTGTATTGTTTAGGAACATTTGACTATCCTTTGGTAAGCAATGACCCCCTATTCCATCTCTAGCATCTAAGATCTTGACATTCCACTTTGTATTTATCGCATCTCTGAGTTCTTTGAAGTTAACTCCGCTATTGTCACACATCATCTTTAGCTCTTCTGCAAATGCAATCTCAAGAAATCGATATGAATTCTCGACAATCTTGCAGAGCTCTGCAACTTCTATCGAGCTTACTTCGAATAATGGGATATCAAGAATTTCTCCGTAAAAGCGCTTTGCTTCTGCCATACAACATGAATCACATGCTCCTACTACCCGTGTTTGCCTTACTCCATGATCCTGTTTTTCATTGATATAGAATCTGTGCGGTACATGGCAGACATGAAGTCTATGATTGAGGATATCCAAAACCCTGTAGGATGTACCTCTGCTAATTGTACTATCTATCCCTACTAATGCCCCAGGTTTTCCTTCCCGTGATATCTTCTCTGCCAACTGAAATATCCCATCTTGCAAGGGCATAGACATGTCCTCAGGATTATGAGTCGAGATGCAAATGATATAGTAATCATATCCCTCAAAATTTCTTGCCCTGTTCCTAATAACTCCGGCATCAAGGGCCCTCATCACTGCGCTTTCACTGACATCATACCCATCTACGTCAAGGCCCATAGATGTCATGTATTCAGCATTACTGTAACCAATCTGACCTAATCCGATTACCAATATCTTGCTGTTGTTACCTTCACTTTTTTCATTATGCATGTAACCTAATTGGTGGTCGGGGATTATGAAAGACTGCTGACCACATTTGGTGCTCCATTTAGGAAGAATTGCCCAGGTAACTGCTGACCAGCGAGGTATTTCTTCATCTACTTTGAAAAACATACTCTGCTAATTTCATTTGCAATACCATCACTCCAGGTGGTACCTGATCCAGAGTGGACGTGTGGCTTCTTGTTCAGAATATTTAAGACAACTAGCAGAATCTGTCAAGAAATGTAATTGTATATGAATTCTCAAAAGCCTGTCCCAAATTGCCGACATTTTGGCTACAGGTATGTAACAGGTACTCATTTAGCTTTATTCTGACTCTCTCCAATGTGTGACTAGCGTTCACAATAGGAAGAATAAGAAGGAGCATAAGAAGCAACCATCTTCTGCCGTTACCAAGATTCCACACTTTCCTTGGTCTGACGTAAGGGTCTCTGTTCTACCTCCAGAAAAACCACCTAAGAGAAACAACAGGCCGTCCTGCAATATTGTACAGAACGGTAGTTGACAGTATTCTATATGATCTGCGTACACAGGCTGTCAGTGGCAACATTCCTAATGGAATCTGGCCGGTTCCACATGCCATCAGAGGGTTCAGGATGGATCAGATCGAGGGTATTTTGAAAGACTATGGCCAAGGATGTTTGGGGTATACGATGGCGTTCGCAGAACGCGAATGGAGCTGGCAGGAGTGGCGAGTGTGTGCGCGCGTGTGCGTGTGTGCGTGTCAAGGTGCTTTTTATGAGGAAAAGACAGGTTCTAACCCGACAGAGACAGAGGCAAGTAGGCAGCAAGCTGCAGATGTACTGGTCGACCAGAAGGGTAGTACCACTCGGTTACCATAATAACAACGGCAACTGCTGCACTACTCACGACACGAAGGCGGCTACAGAAACGTAGGACAGCATTGCAATAGAAAGATCAAGGCCCGGGAAAGGACAGGAGGCAACAGCACCTGTGCTCGACAAAGAGGTACGGCTTTTCAGAGACAGAGGCAGGGATTTTTCAAGAGAATGTATACAATTCGCACACCCGCCACAGAGCGAGGAGAAGTAACAGTACAAAAGGAGACAGCAGGTCGTCGTAGAACGTACCAATTCCTGACATAGTAAGTTTCGAAAGTTGTTCGTCTAGTACGAGGAGGAGAAATCCGAAGAACTACCTTGGGCTGGCGCAGAGGATATGCTGTACAATTGTTGATAGGAGGTTAACCTTGGGGTAGGCTCTTAATCGGGATTGAAGATTCTGATTATTGTATTAGTATTAGTACCTATTTCTTTGAGAATCTCGCTCCATGCAACATCTCTAACTCCATCTATTGCCTTGATCGACTCTATAAGAGATAGCATTTCGGAATTATTCTTGATCAGAATTTCTGCGTGCAAGTCAATGTTATTAGTTCCAATTGACTTGTACACCGACAATACTTCTTTGAAAAGAAGCAATTTCTTACCTACCTCTTCGTTGTTTCCTTTGACCGTATTGATGAGCAATATCGCTCTTCTGAACCCGAACTTATCATATTTCAGAGAATAAGTTGTTGTAAGGAATTCATTTTCAAGCCTTTTTCGTTTTCGTTGCAGGGTGGTGAGAGGTATAGATAGCTTTCTTGATAACTTCAAGGAGGAAATTCTTCCTCTTGAGAGAATCAATTCTTTCAAGATTAGTCGGTCTGCTTCTGAGAATGAAGGCTTTTCATAGGATGTAGTTTTTAGTAATAGATTCCTGAGACCTTTGACCAAATCGCGGAGCTGAACAATAGAACATTGTTCGAACTTATCAGCTTCTGCCCCTAGCGACAGCATTTCAAGAAGAAGAGCCTCCTTTTCCTTTTGACTGCCTATCAGAGACGGAATCTGTGCCAGATCAATTGATTCTATAGGATTATGTATTATTTGATCAATGAATGGAATTTTCTTTATGGTTTCACTATCATTGTCATCTTTACTATCTAAAGCGATCAATACACTGATAGAAGGATTGATTTTTTTTACCTCTCTTATAATGTCAAAGGTCGACGAACCTGCAATTCTTGAAGATACTATCATTACTGCATAACTCGAGGGATTTTGGGAAAGGGTATCAAACGCAGTCTTTATATCATCAAGTTTTTGGATCAGCTTGTCGCCTCTCCGCTTATTAGAACCCAGATTGCTTAAAGCCTCAACGGGAACTAGAATTACTTCATAGGGAATTGCTCTGGGTCTCATTGTTTCAGCCTTTATAAAGGGCGTCGCTTATAGTTGCAATTGCAATGCTATAATAGTTTGGTTTGCAGACCCACAATCCTCTGTTTAAGCAATGATCTATGTCTACAGTGTAGAATTTATTTGACCATCCAGTACGTGATTTTGACTACTCTCGTTGTTAAACTGTAGATCAAAGTTTTGCCATTTTGCAAGGTGCCAAGACCTCGCTCTGTTTCTGAATGTATGCCTGCATTTATGTACGCTAGTAATCCTAGTGTCCGGCCATCAAATGCCTTAGAAATGGATAGGCAATTGTGTATTTACACACAGGGGCGACACTTTCAGTTACAGACACAGGTAACACTTTTTCAGTCGTTCTAGTTCCTTGGTAGAGTGGCCCAAGGATGCCCATCTGAGCCATCTAGTGGGGTCGGTTCATTGCGAATCTCTTGTAGTACTTTCTCAATCCTGCAGCCTAGCACCCTGTCCAGGATGCCTCTTCTTCAGCACATTGTATACACATGCTGCTGCTATAGGAGCAGATACTCAACTTCGAAACTTGATTCTTGTAGTACCAACCTGCTTTCCAGACGCAGGCTGAGGACGACGGCGATGGCCTGTTCTATCTCCTGTGTTACACCTTTTTGTTTTTTGCATGCGGTCTGCGGGACCTGCCTTCAGTCCATCTGTGCCGCATACTAGGTACCTGTTCTTCCACTTGTAGTACGAGCTGCTGGATACGTCAGATCTACAACAGATCTTGATCATGCTTTCCCAAGCACGTTAATGCTTGTGAATAAGTTGAATCTTGTATCTTCTCTATCTCGGATATGGCACTCCCTAGCCTGAAGTGCCAACCATGTAGGTGATCGAATTTGTCACTTATGTGTGTGTGTATGTAAGTACAACACCCTGATAACTGCCTCCCAGACGGTTCACTGCAGCAGTATCTGCAGACGAGTCGTTCATTACATTTGATGTGTGCGTGTGTAAGGCGGGTGTGGATCTACAAGGAGTCGACCAGTAGCTAGGGCGACAGGATCGCATCAGCACTCCTAACTGTGAACCATCATCGGTCTAGGTGGAAGAGGCAGCTGTTCAGGCAGTATGCGATTGATTTGACGATAGCCTTTTCTGGACTACCTCAAACAAGTTCATAGAAAGTTCCCAAAATGCTGCCTCTTTTCTTGGACAAGGTGCAGCAGCATTCCGCAGGTTCAGGCAGATACCGAAGTATTTCGATGAGGACAAGGACACAATGATACTGGTCGGGATACCTACAACATCACCGGATTTCAGGGTACTGAAAAAATATGCTGGAAGGTATGAAAGGACAAAGGTCTCCTTGTACCGAAGGACTATCACTCGTTTAGCGATTTCAAGAAGAGGATAGGACATCACTTCCAGACGATGTTTTCCTATTGACATGAGGAAATATCTGATCTGAGGTACTTCAGGATAATTATGCTGCTTTGCATAATTAGCTGGTGATTCGTTCTACACTTCTCAAGGATGCGGACTTTCTCCCCAGAATGAATATGGTAAAATGCGTATTAGCGATAGAGCCGCATATTATTCTGCATATATATGAGCACAGAAAGGAAGAACCCCTTCAGGCGCGATCAAGCTCTGAACGACGCGACCGGCGGCCAGATGGGAGAGGAGCCACGGCCTGACATCTTTCCAGAGAAAGACCCAAAAAGAGAGATGGCCAGAAGAAAGTCAAAGCAGATCTAAGATTTTTTTACGATTTTTTCTTCCCGCTACTTTTCCTTTATTGGCGACACCCTGCAGAAGTTATGGCTGTGGGTGACGTCCTCTATGTATTCGCAGCTAGAGATATCAGCCTTTTTCGTGTCTTCCAGCACAATTTTTTCGAGTGTGAAATAGTGCACTATGCTTCAGGCCTTATTACCGGAAAGATTCGTGTATGTCAGAACAGGCCTGACAGTCTCTTCCGCATACCATCATTTGCCGTAACTACATATGACAGCCTGGTCTTAACATCAAGGTCTGAATCCAAGTCAGAGCCAGTATGGGAATACACCTTTGCCCCCGCCTCCTTTGCTATCAGGTATCCTGCTGCAATGTCGGTCGGCCGGATCTTGCCCCGGAGGTCAATGTATGCATCTAATAGCCCTCTTGCGAGGAAGCACATTTCAAGTGCGTTTGCGCCAAACTGCCGGGTATGGTCTGCCTCTGCGATTATGGGCGCAAGCCGCTCGACCACAGAGGGTTTTACGCCGGACACGTTAATGCCAATAGTCGGGTCAGGAGGAGTCTCTTTCTTTGCATAGATCCTCTTGCCGTTGTTTACGAACGCGCCCTTGCCCTTCGAGGCATAGTAGAGGTCGCCCCTTGCAAGGTCGATTATTGCTGCGTCCGTTACTGTGCTTAATTTGAAATCAGTAGCATATGCGATAGAGCAGCAGTAGAAAGGGATGCCGCGCACTGCGTTGGTGGTACCATCTATGGCATCCATGATCACGTAGCCTTTCCCGCCTTCGATCCTGCCGCATTCTTCGCCTATCACCGTGGCGTCTAACTTGCGCCTTTTTAGAAGGTCAATGACTGTCCTTTCTGCAATAAGGTCTATCCTGCGCGACATGTCCCCTCCAGCTCCCCTCCCCATCTGTCTGCTTGCTCTGGCGGTACCGGCGAGACCCCGGGTCTTTCTGTGAACTTGCCTGCAGGCCTGCTTCAAGACATCTACTACCATCATGGATAGGCATCCTTCGACAAGAACTCAATAAAAGATTATGTGTAAGTGCATGCATCCCTGTGCGCAGGAACTAGACCCGAAACATTCTAGCTCCTGATATTTAATTCAGGTTCCGCGCTTGCTAACCACCTAGGTTATATCATAGAAATACGAAAAATTATTGTGTCGGGGACTGCTGTAGCATACTCCCACAGTTACGATTCCGGCCTGGTAGAGCGGCTGCTCTTCAGAGTGGCAAAGAAGTGGGTCGCTGGCTATGACACAGACGAGGCGATTACGGCTGCTCTTGATTCTAACAGCAGAGGCACATCTGCCATTCTAAACTTTCTTGGCGAAGAGGTGGCTGATACAAATATGGTAGAAAGGACAGTAGCAGAGTATATTCTGCTGATGGAGCTTATACACAAACGAAATGTCCGCGGATGCATTTCCGCCAAGCCTACACAACTTGGCCTTGCAATCAGTTACGATCTGTGTCTGCAGAATTTCAAGAAGCTTGCATCAAGAGCCAAGGAGCTTGGGCAGTTTTTGTGGATAGACATGGAGTCAACCAAGTTCACCGAAGACACAATAGACATCTATCTACAAATTCATGAACAATACAACATGACCGGCGTCGCCATTCAGTCATACCTGCGCAGGAGCGCAAGTGATCTCTTGCACATAATTGAGCACAGGGGCATGGTAAGGCTCGTAAAGGGCGCATACCACGAACCGGAGGAACAGGCATTCACATCAAAGGAAGAGGTCAATACCAACTACCTTAAACTGATGAAGATGCTATTTGAGAACAAGAACTATTTTGCGATTGCGACGCATGACTCAAACATGCTGGAGGAGGCTATCAGGCTGAGCTCTAACAGCGATTCGAAGTTTGAATTCCAATTGCTGATGGGAATACGCGATGAGCTTAAAGCCGGTCTTGTCAAAAAGGGCTTCATAGTTGCAGAATACATCCCCTATGGCAGCCAGTGGCTCCCTTACTCTGTACGCAGAATAAGGGAGCGCAAGCGCAACCTGCTATTGCTGGCTAGGTCCCTCATTCAACAATAATAGTCTGGCTCTGCTCCCTCATAAACTGCGTGAGGTAGTGAGGTCCGCCCGTTCCCCTGCCAGTGGTGCCAGAGTCCTTCCAGCCGCCAAATGGCTGGCAGCCGACCATGGCGCCGGTAGTGGCGCTTGCCTGCCTGTTCACATACACTACACCGGCCTCAATACAATCAAGAAATTCTTTGATCTCTTCCTGTTTACCGCTGAATATCCCTGCAGTCAGCCCGTAATCAGAATCGTTTGCGAGCTTGATTGCGTCGTCAAACTTTTCATAATCGGTCACGCAGAGGATCGGGACAAACATCTCTTCTTTAAAGAGCCGATGCTTTTTTGGCAAGCCTGCCACTATCGTAGGTTGCACATAATAACCGTGCTTTAGATCGCCGTCCTTTATTGTTGAGCCGCCTACCAGAATCTTGCCATCCTTGTTTGCTATCCTGACATACTGCTGGTATTTCTTGTAAGCATCCTGGTTTGCCAGCGGACCGACAAAGGTATTAGTGTCAAGCGGGTTTCCGACTGGCAAGCTCTTTGTCTTTTCGACAAGTCTCTTCATGAATTCGTCTCTCACTTTCTTGTGCACATAGACTCGCGAGCATGCGCTGCACTTTTGACCCGAGTAGCCAAACGCCGCCTTCATGACGCCATCAACTGCCTTGCCAATGTCCGCAGTCTCAGTCACTATGGCAGGATTCTTGCCCCCAAGCTCGGCTATCAGCGGTCTTGGTCTTTCCTTGCTGAATTCCCGGGTCATTCTGTAGCCAACATCTCGAGACCCAGTAAACACGATGCCGGCAACATCCTTGTTGCGGACTAGCTCCCCGCCAACCTTGCTGCCAGACCCGATTACAAGATTAAAGACGCCGTCGGGAAGACCAGCTTCCCTTAATATCTCTGCAAACTTGAAGGCGATTATAGGAGTGTTGCTTGAGGGTTTGACCACCGTGGTGTTGCCGGTAATTATTGCGCCGGAACTCATCCCTACCAGAATGGCCGCAGGAAAGTTGAAAGGCGCTATTACCCCCCATACCCCTCGGGGCTTCATCACACTCCTGCTCCTTTCGTTTGGCTGGGCGCTCTTCATTGCCACTTCAAAGCCTTCGTTCTTTTCTACCTCTTCAGAGTAATAGCGCAAAAAGTCAATGGCCTCGTCCACGTCGGCTATGGCCTCATACCGGTTCTTGCCATTTTCATATGATATCCATGCTGCTAGCTCAAACTTGCGCCGGGTCATGATCCCTGCTGCCGACCTGCATATCTGCACACGCTCTTTGTAGGGCCTTCTACTCCAGTCACCAAACACCTTTTTCGCCTCAGCTATAGCCTGCCTAGCATGGCTTGCGCTTCCAACCGGGAGATGCCCAAGTACTATACGAGTGTCTATTGGCGATGTATGTGCCACTGTAGAAGAGGTTCTTACTTCCTTGCCTCCAATTATCATCGGATATTTTCTGCCAAACTCCTTCCTAATCTGCTCCAAAGCCGACTCGTACATGTCATGAAACTGGCCTTCGGCTTTCTCGGTCATGAACCTGCGCAAAGTGTGCTCGTTTTCAAACATTATACCATCCTTATGGTGGCAGAAGCTTAAAAATCATCAGCGATAGAAAAGAATAACAATTCCTTTTGCCAATCATCATACCAACATGAGCGCTACCAGCAGCAAGTCGCGGCTATTGCTTTTTCTACTGGTAGTCGTTGCCCTAGCCATTTTCATCTCCAGCTTCGTAGCTGCGGCATTTACCAGCAGCGCTGCTAACAACAGCCAGCAGCAGGTCATTCCGCAGATGACGTGCACCATAGTGCTGACAGGAGAGCAAAAGATGTTTAGCGAGTGTATCCCATCCTAGAGCTTTATTCTCTTTCAGGTAACTACTACATCTCCTACTGCGGCAAGCTGGCGGACAGTGAGGATTCGGGCACGACTGTTGTGCCCTGTACGGTCCATCTGCCTCGCATCATGTTAGTGTAATATTGCGATTATAGAAATGTCCGATTTTCTTTCGTGCCTACTGACGCTGCCAGTTGCCGTCGGGGTGATCTAGGACATAGAGCACCCATTGCAGATTATCTTGCTCTTTATGAGCCCCTTTTTCTGGGAGCAATTGTTGCACACCCTTCTGTTGCAGATGCTGCAGACGCCGCTGTGACCTGTGCATGCAGTGGATCTGCAAATTTCGCATCTGATATGATGTGAGGCGCAAAATACGGTGCTGCAAATGTGGCATAGCGCGCGGTGTTCCGTGCATGCCGGTTCTAGACATATCTTGCAATAGGCAAGGTGAGTACTGCAAAGAAGGTTGCCGCAGCTGCAAGTAGAACCTTCTGCAAGAGGTACAGAGCAGGATGAGCACCTCCCCCAAGTTCCTTTTCCGGTGTATGCGCTCCATATGACATCTCCATAATGCTCCTTTGAGTCATTTACAAGGATCCTCGCTCGGTATATCGTCTCGACGAGCCAGCCGGCAATATGGTAGCCCGTCTTGATCTTGATGTTACCAAGTGCGTGGTGGAATTTTTCTTCTTCATCTTGCTCGACCTCTTGCAGCTTCTCCTCCAACGCTTTTTGGTTGGTATGCAGCTGTTCGATCTTTCTTCTCGTCGAGATTATCTTTTGTTTCTTTGTTTCTATTCTGTTTTCTACAGATATCATGCGTGCCTTTAGCGTCTTTTTCCTTTTGCTTTCCTTTCTCAGCTGCTTGAACAACTTTTCGTATTCTTTGACAGAATCAATGTCTGTGTTAATAGACTGTTGTAGCCTAGCAACGCTTGCTTTGATATCAGCTATCTTGGCCAGCGGCTTTTCAGACCTACTTGCAACGTTCTCCTTTCTTTTTTCTTCTATCAGTATGTCGAACTTGTGCTTTAGCTCTTTTTCCATCTCGTTGATTGCTCTTTGGATATCGCCTTTCCACATCCCGGCTTTGCTGCGGTCTTCTGCAGAAACAATTCGGTGCGATGTTATAGAATGTTCCTCTGGCAGCTCAACAAGTGCGTCGCCATATGCTGCAAGCTCGATAACCTTGTCGAGCGTCTGTTTGACGTAGCCCTTTTCAAAAACTGAAACATTCAATTCAAAGACAGGAGAGAATCTTTCTTCGGATTCTACAGACAGCACTTTGACAGACTTAAGATTATTTCCAAGCTTGATAAAACCAGAGAGGTTCTTTGGTTCAAATTTCTTTTCTAGCAAAAAGAACGTCTCGTCATCGCTTGTTGGCACTATCTGGCTCTCAGGTGCCACGACAGGCAGGAATTTGGCTGGCTTTTCTAGATCTTCTTCAATTGCCTCTTGTTCGATTTGATGCTCGTCCCCCTCTTCTTGCTCCTGCTCTTGCTCGACAACTGCCTCGCTCTTCTTCTTGAATTCTGCCATAAGTTCGGCAATCTCGTTGTCTTCAAGTGGCCCCCTGTGATACGTCAAGGTCCATCTGGATCTTATGACCGATCTGAATTTGGGGTCAAACGTGTTGCAAAAGAATTCTCCTGGACGCAGTCTTGCAATTTCTCTTTCTGCGTCAGAATCAAGCTCCAACCCAACGCTTACGCGCTGGATATCGCGCTGTGCACCTAGCCTTCCTATAAAGCGGACATTAGCATTGGAGATCACTTTGTAATCAAGATCCACTGCATTCTGACTTGCAAGTATCATCCCAAGACCAAAAGCCCTTGCCTGTTTAATCAGGAGCAACAGCAACTTCTTTGATGCAGGTTCCCTGACTGGCGGGCAGTAGCCGGCGATTTCATCGAAATACAGCAGGTAGCGCAGAGTTTGTGCGCTGCCCTGCTTGATGAGCCACTGGAACAGCCGTTGAAGTATCAGCTCGACAAACAGGTTTTTTTCCTGCTCTGACTGGATGTTGCGGAGGTCAAGTATGTTGATTGAGGGGTTGCTGAACAGTTCGGAAAAATTGATAGATTCTGCGGACGACCATGAGCGAAGCTTTGGATCCGATATTAGCAGGTTTATCCTAGTTGCAAGATCCTTTCTTTCCTTTTCAGACACCACTTTTGAGACCGGCAACGATCCGATGTAGTTGAATGAGGGGTTCTCGATATTCTTGATAAGGTCCTTTATCTTGAGGTTTTCACCATTTTTCCATGCATTCTCCAAGATTGCAGAAACAAGGGTTATCTGCTTTCTGTCACCTTCGCCATATCCTGCCAGCCTTAGCAAGTTAAAGGAAGTAAGGTCAAGGAGATCGGCTGCAGACGAAATGTCATTGCTGAGCAGTTTGTCAAAGTCTATTGGGGCGGAGAGATCAGGCGATATCCCCACCGCAAGTCCGGCGGATGACTTTGGAGTAAATATCCTGACTGTAACTTTTTCAAAGTTCTTGGCGGCGGATGTTGATGTCAGGCCGAATTCATGTGCCTTTTCTCGGTAAGTCTCTTGAAGGTGGGCTGCATATTGCATCCTGTCGGTTTTCAGGGCATCAGCCTCTTTTCCGCACCATTTTGAGAAGTCAAATGTAGCAGACTTGAATGCAAGGTTGCCAATGTCTCCCTTTGGATCGATGGCAAATGTCGGGATACCCTGCAGGGCAGCTTCTTCCACAATAACTTTTGACAGCACAGTCTTGCCAGAGCCAGTTGCACCTAAAATTATTGCATGCTTTGTCAGCGAAGCCCGGTCAAGCTCAAATTTCGTGCCGTCCATCATTTTTCCTATGTTGAATTTTCCGGGGCCGTCCAAGGATGATTCCAATATAAATGACATCTTAAAAAGTGCTATGGAATTCTGGCAATGGCCACGAGGGCGCCTGTTGACTGCATATGTAATAGAGCATAGTTTGATATGCAAGCATGACACAATTGTATATTGTGGCAGAATTAATAGACGAATCGTATCGCGACTCTACCGTAAACACAATTTTGCAGGACATCGGCAAGAAATACAAGATTGATACGAGCAAAGATCTCTTGAAGCAAGATGTCCCGATAGACGAGATCAAATTCAAGTACCGCACATATTCTGAATGCGTAAAGATGCTGTACAAGAAGGCAGGAGTTGCCTAGGTCCGTACTTTCATTAACTGTATATGGCCTATAGTGCACCCGGCATTACTCTTCTCATGCGCATGCATCAGATCTTTAGCTTCCTTTTCAGGCAGCTTTTCTGCCGAAATATATCCACAATGCTTGCAAACAACTATGTAGCTCCAATTGACCAAGAGTTACTCTGTCCAGTTGGAAGGATGAGGCATAGGACTTAATAAGTTAGATCGGCGAGAGCTCGCCGACAATCACGAAATTTCCTTGAACGAGAGATAGTAGATGTTACAACGAACTTGGCGATATCATATTTCAGGAAAGACAGCATGTCCTTTGCCGCCCTCGTTGCATCGAATACGCACATTTGCTGAAACACTCTGCATTTTGGTTCTATTTTTCATCCTCTGCAGTGCGTTGCGTCACCTGTCGTTGCGACACGAGAATCCACCTTCCTTGGAATGCCCCAGTTATTGTCTCTCCCTGTTCAATAACCTGTCTAGCAGCTTGTAGTGTAATACGAGCTCACCCGTTCTCTTCTTTTGCTCAACCTTCTTTAACTTCAACTTTATTCCCTGTGCAATTTCATCAACCCCATCGCCTTCTACAAGCGTGGTTGCCAACCTGCCGCCAGCAATCTTGGGCGCTACTGTCACCGTGAGCTCGTCTACCAGTCCTAGATGCAACAGGGACCAGTTGAGCTCCCCTCCGCCCTCGACCAAGACCTTTTTCATCCCCATCTTGTCCAGTCTGCGAAAGAGCTCTTTTAGATAGACGCCATGAGGCACTGCAGCACTCTCGCCTCTTTTCCCTTGTCTGATAACCAGTACCTCTGCGCCCATATCCTCTAACTTGTGTACTTTTTCTTCTGGTGCCTGGTCAGTCACTGCTACAATTGTCCTGATCTTCGACGCAGTGCGCATTATCTGCGAGTCGATTGGGATTCTGCCCTTGCTGTCAACTATTACTCTAGTCGGGTTCTTGCCCTTCACATGCCTGACGGTAAGCCTAGGATCGTCTGCCAAGATGGTCGAGATGCCCACTATTACTGCGTCAACTGAAGCCCGGAGCTTATGGACCCGGATAAGATCTTCTTTTGAGGAAATTTTTGAATCCCCACTTACAGTTGCGATCTTGCCGTCAACTGTCATTGCGCCATTGATCGTTACCTTCAATTTGCATCCTCTACAAACTTGCCGTCTATCATGACTGATCTGATAGAACTCTGGCTCAGCCTGTGAACTATTGCTGCATAAGGATCGTGCACAGGATAGAGATCAACATGCATTTTATCAATGAATAATAGATCTGCGGAACGGCCAGCTTCAATGCATCCAGAATTTAGTCGAAGAATTTGTGCTCCGTTGATGGTCGCCATTTTCAGAAATTCACGGGGCGCTACCATTTCACCCTCGATTGCCCTTGACGCTTTCCAGATGTAATCCAGGTCTCTCAATAAATCAGGCGAATTCAACATCACATTGTCCGTGCCTATGGCCACTACGCAGCCTTGCCTGAGCATCTGGGCAACCTTTGGGATGCCTGCGCCAAGCACACCATTTGCCCTAGGGCAGATTACTATTCCTGCTTTGCTTCTTGCGACAAGCGAGATTTCGTCTTCTGACGCATTCGTCATATGCACAATAAAATCCGGTTTTAGCCGCTCGATTATCCTATCGACTTCGCTTCTGCCAGTGCGTGCTTTTGAAAATTCAACAGTTTCCTTTGATTCGGCAGCATGTATGGCGACTATCTTTTCTCCTGCCAGTTCCCTATATTGTGAAAGAGCCTTGTCGGTGTTTTCGTTGGCACCGCTGATCCCAAGTCCATCTGCCATTTCCAGTACCCGCTTGGCCTGCTCTATCGCTTCCGGAGGAAGGCCTGCCATATCGTTTGGATCGCTGTGATGGTTTGTTCTGCCAAGTGCTATGCACTTTATCGGCAGGCCGGTAATCGCTTCTTTCAATAGCTTTACGCCTTCTGGACCATCCTCCCGAAAATCTGCAAAAGCTACAATGCCTTTCTTCATCATAGATATCGCAGAATTTCTTATGAATGCCTTTAGGTGCTCCGGCGGGCTCTTTTGCAGAATCTTCCTTTTTGCTCCAAACACAGGATGGACCCGGGTGTCAAGTTTGTGGCCGGCTGCAATGTCCTTTCCTATGGAATCTGCAATATGTGTATGCGAATTGATCAGTCCCGGCATCACGAGAAATCCTTTTGCGTTGAGCTGTTTGCCAGCACCCCTATAGCTCCCTTCTCCTGCGCTTTTTATCCTGCCGTCATCATCAATCTCAATATAGCCAGTCTCTACATAATCGAGCTCTTTGTTTAAAAGCAGGCTGGCGTTGGTTATGGCTATGGACATCGTATCTCATATATTGTCTGGATTTTTCCTTCTCTCCGCAGGTCCCTGATTGTGTCAAGCGCCGTTGTGGCAGCTTCGGCGGCCCTTCTTCCGTTTTTCCCGATCCCAATGCCGCAGTTGAGCCTGATGTCTATGCCCGATGTCACTTTCTTTATTACTTCGTCTGCCTGCTCTTTTGTCGTGCCGTTTGAAATAACCATGACGTTGTCACCGCCAAGAAAGAATGCAAGTGAATTGTACTTCAGGAATTCTTCGGCAAGCCTGCTGTAGATTTTCATTACAAGTGCCGTCACTTCATATGGCGACATCCTGTTGCCCACTTTTGTGGAGCTATCAACGTCAACGTGCATTATCTGGGCCAAGTCTGCTGATTCATGTATGCTGCCAAATATTCTCGCATCTCTGTCCAGCATCAAGTCTTCTTTTCTTGCGCGATATGCGTTCAGGTTTGCCTCAAATGCAGTTTCGCCAGACCCGATCGCCATTGACATCACCAGATCCTTGTACGACTTGGCAAGCTCGCGCTGGATTTCCCGGTGGTCGTCAGCATCGAGGCCGTTTGTTATCGCAAAATATTCATCAAACCTGTTAAAGAATACGATGCCGTCCTTGGATGAAAAAAGCCGCTGTACGTCATGATAGATTCTTGCCTGAAGCATCTGCAGCTGGGCTTCCCTATCGTAACCGAGGGTGACCGTCCAGGGTCCATATCCTTCAATCCTGATTATTGTAAGCTGTATCATTTATTATTACCACAGTTCCCTTGTCGACTGCCTTTTGTAGCTTTCTCAAACGCACAACCATATTCACCGCCGCTTCAACCGCTCTGATAGGCACAGGATTAACCCTTTCCATTGCCTGATTGACTGTCATGCCCGGTCCTGTTATGCCAAGCGCGACTGGTTTTCCGTACTCTAGCGACAGGTCGGCTATCAATCTGGCAGCATTTTCTGCGACAATGTCGTCATGCCGTGTGTCTCCCTTTATCACTGCGCCAAGTGTTACTACTGCGTCGACATTCCTTTTTCTTAGCAATTGCTTTACTGCAAGAGGCATGTCAAATGCACCGGGGACGTAAAAGACATGACTGACCTTGGCGCATACCTTGTCTGCATGGGTCCTTGCGCGTTCGAGCATCTTGAAGGTGACTTCGCTGTTAAACTCGGAAACAACTATTGCAATCCTTATTGTCAATCTTGCTTATGCCACCCTGGCGTGAGCCTTGAGCTCACCTGCATCAACCAACGGGATGCCGAATTTGTCTGCATATTCTTGTGCTGCCTCAATTGAAAGCGCCCCATGTGTAGCTGAATCCATCATTTCGCACATGGCTACTGCAGGTACGATTCCGGCGAGCTTTGCAAGATAGATGCACAGCTCAGTGTGACCCATCCGATCATGCAACAGGCGTCTTGACGCTATCAGGAGTGGAACGTGGCCAGGGGCGCGAAAGCTTTTCGCAAAGTCTTCAACGCCTCCGAAATCAATATTTCTACAGACCTCTGCCATCTTGGATATTGTTAGAGCCCTATCGTTATCGGTAATGCCGGTAAAAGTCGAGCGGTGGTTGATAGAGATCGAAAATGAAGGCTTGTCGCCATACGCCGCCTTTCCCTCCGTTAACTTTGAAAATATCGGGTTGACCTTACCCATCCTGTCTATCATGTCATGCATGTAGACCAGCCCAAGCTTTGTGGTGATCTCGTTTGCGATTGCAAGGCACAGGAGGCCGCCGGCGGCCTCTCTCATTGTTGCAACATGGTGCGGCTTGACATGCTCTGCCGCTATTATCATATCAACCTCGTTCTCGCGTCCCTTGTCGTCGTGGACTAGAACGAATCTTCCAGCCTTGAGTGCTGCCATTGCTTCAGCAAGAGACAATGACAGCTGTTGCTGGTTTTTGTTATTAAAAGATTACTAAAATGTTGGTTAATACCACTTTATTGGTAGTGTTGCCTTGAATGGTGTCTTCTCTTGTCATTCCTCGTTGCAAAACTGTTTTGGTCTCTTGTAACCGTGTGGGAGTAGACTTCATTTACCCGATCACAATTGGGGCAGGTCAAGACCGTCCCATCATCCACTGCCAAATCATTTGTATTGGCAGAAATATCAGATTCATACAATGCGTGCTTGCACCCTTCACAATATGCCAGAATCCCAGTCATTTATCTAATCTTCTCATATGTAGGATATACGCAGTTCTCCAACCGAACTATAACCATATTTTAACAATTTTCGTGGTCAGCTCAGACAGTAACGTGCATGACATTTTCAATAGTGAAGTACAGGAAATTCTCCATGACCGGTATATACTAACTCCCTGTGTTGATGAACTGTTTGATTCAGATATTCGTTTTTTGATTATCTTCGGGCAGTGTCCATCCTCTTCTCTCTATCTTATTGATAGGTTACTTGCTACATACTTGCCTAGAATATCTGTTTCAATGTTTACGATATCGCCCTTTTTTCTCAATCCAAGGGTCGTAGCCCCAAGGGTATGAGGTATCAAAGATACAGAGACCAAGTCGCCCTTGATATCAACCAGAGTGAGGCTTACGCCATCCACTGCAATGGAACCTTTTGGAACCAAGGTTTTTGCCAACCCTTCGCCAAGTTTGATCCACACTTTAGTCTCAGACGGCAGGCTTTGCACATCCTCAATTATGCCGGTTCCGTCAACATGACCCAAGACAAAATGACCCTCAAGCCTGTCACCTACTTTCATGGACCTCTCGATGTTCACCTTGTCTCCAGGTTTCACATTGCCGAGGTTTGTACGTCTAATAGTCTCTGCTACCATCTCAAACTCTGCATCGCCTTTTGATAGCCTTGTGACTGTCAGGCATGCGCCGTTTATGCAGACGCTATCACCTCGCTTGAGACCGCGTGCAAGCCGGCCAAGGCCGACCCTCATCACCGTGTCGGCGCCCTTTTTGCTCTTCGAGATAGACCTAACCTTGCCTGTCCCTTCGACTATGCCTGTGAACATGCAACAACAACCTATCTAGATTATATGTTGAATATTTATTTGCAATCTTCCATATTGTAATTCATGTGCCAGACAGCCGCTTTTTATGGCGAGGCGCTTGCAAGATATGGATTTGGTGGTTCACATCCATTTGGTACTGACCGGTTGGATGCATTCTGGAGAAAACTGCAAAGCGAAGATATCGAAAATATTGTGATAGAAGAGCCTGTACTTGGAAACGAGCAGGACGTATTGTTATTCCACGACAAAGAGTACGTAGATCTTGTGAGAATGGCATCAAAGCACGGAGGTGTGCTGCTAGATAAGGGAGACACGCCGGCATTCAAAGGAGTCTTTGAAGCATCACTCAGCGTGGTTGGCTCAACCTTGGCAGCACTTGACATGATAGTTGCAGGCAAAGACGGAAAGGGGACGAGAATAGATCACGCGTTCAACCCGATTGGCGGACTACACCATGCCCGTCGGGACACTGCTGGTGGCTTTTGTGTGTTCAACGACATCGGAGTAGCAATAATTGTTGCTCGCGAAAAGTACGGGATAAAGCGTGTAATGTATGTAGACATTGACGCGCACCACGGTGACGGAGTCTTTTATGAATTTGAAGATGATCCATTATTGTTCTTTGCAGACATACATGAAGATGGCCGGTACTTGTATCCTGGAACAGGCTTTGCAACAGAAACCGGCAAAGGCGAAGCCGCTGGTACAAAGCTAAACATCCCACTTGAACCGGAAGCTGGCGATGATGAATTCGTCAAGGCATTTAGCAAGGTTGAGCAATTTGTAGACAGTGTCAAGCCGGAGCTGATAATACTCCAGTGTGGCGCCGACGGATTGGCTGGCGATCCTATAACGCACCTGCACTATTCGCCAAAGTCGCACAGGCATGCAGCGGACCTGCTACACCAGCTAGCGCACAAGCACTGTCAGGGCAGGATAATTGCATTGGGTGGCGGGGGATACAACAGAACCAATATTGGCGCAGCTTGGACTGAGGTTGTAAAGTCTTTTGCTATGGGGAAAATATCAACCACCCACTGCTAAAACATTAGATCAGAATTTTCCCATTTTGCAGGGTGCCAAAACCTCTCTCAGTTTCGGAATCTACGTATGGACGTATACGGTCACTAATTCTGCTGCCTGACCAACAAATACCTGAGAGAGGTAGAGAAGGTAGTTAAAATGACGAGCTCGCCTCTATCCCATATTCTTCTTTCTCTTCAGGTGCGTGTAAACGGACAGCGGAAAGCCATGGAGGAATCACGACACCATCATCAAAATTTCTTGATCTACCCTTACGGGTGGAATGAATTTGTTTCCGATGTCATTCAAAAGTTCTAAAAGCCAGCTTTTTTCAGCTTCGACCCGCACTTGGGACAAGAGATTTGGTTGTGTTTTGTGCCGCAATTCATGCAGTAATAGCTGATGCCCCTGTCCCGCTGCCCAAACATGCCGCCGCCTCCGAAGAAAGAGCCGCCAGAGCCGGCGCCGCCCATCTGCCGAAACATCCTTCGCCTCCTCCAGAAGGCAAGGCCCATGATTACCCCGATAAGCACAATGAAGGAGTACGGAAATGGAAGTAGGAAGGATATCGCGACTGCGATCCCGAAATAGATCCCCATCCACATCAGCTGGATGCGGAGGAAACGCTTAGTACTTTCATCCATCGCTGCCTTTGATTATCCCAACTCCCCCTTATATCTGCCGGGTTAATTCAAGACTCAGCAGCTACGCTTGGCTTTTTTCCCGTCTTATCATGGGCAGAATTTTGTCCAGAATGATATTTTCATGATCGGCATCTACCTCGAAGGACACTGCCAGAACCGCCAGATATGGATGATGATTGGGAAGTGGGATGGTAGCCCTCTTGACCTTCTTGTAAAGCGCAAATGTGTATATCACCTCCCCTAGTCTTGATTCGTAATCTTCTCTTGTTTTCATCCGGAGGACAGATTTCATTATGTTGTCGCGAAGCTCTTCTTCATTGAGCAGGGGCTCTACATCCTTTTGCCATTCGTACGCGATCAAGGTTCCCATGTTGTTGGCAATCCCCGCAAATCTTATCGAACTGTCAAGCTGCAAAACCCGCGTGCAGATCTCTTTGGCAGACGCGTAATAGAATGGAGACGATGACGACACGGATGAGGAGGATGACGACATCAACTTGGTACATATCACAAATGGCATAATTGAATTTCATATCATCTATTGGAAGAAATTCATTCAACCTTTCTGCTGTTGCTCTTCTGCGCTGAATTATTACTTTGGTATTTTGGAGGGCGCCAAACCTCGACCTTGTGGAGGGCAAGGTGAACAAACCCCTCAACGCGACTGCATGTACCAAGAACCGTTCAAATTCAGATATCAATGACATCGTCAGAAGTGGCGCATATTCCTTAGAAAAATACGCAGAGTTATAGGACCTGATTTGAGTTGTCTCACATCCCGGCAATCGGCTTAAATAAACTGACCCGCATGTTAGATTACCTTGGCATATAGGAAAATCCTAGTTCCGTACGATACCTACAATCCTGCTGACAATGCGTTAGAGCATGCCGTCAAACTGGCAAGAGCAAACCCCGATACAGAGATCATTCTCTTGCACGTTATAACCGAAATTCCTATCTATCCTCTGATGGAGCATGCAATCAGATCAAGAAAAGACTCTAAACTCACAGCTGTTGAAGAACACGTACAGTATGTTTATTCGGCAATGAAAGACCAAGCTATCAAAATACTTGACGAGAAAAAACGCGAGTACGAGCAGAGGGAAGGATTGAAAAAAATTAGGACAGACGTAGTTCTGGGCAGACCTATTGACAAGATATTGGAATATGCGGAAAACAAAGGGGTGGAATTGATCATCATAGGAAGTACAAGGTATGGTACCATTGCCAAGAAGCTAAAGTTACTCGGTAGCGTGTCAAGAGGGATCCTAGAGAGGGCCAAATGCCCAGTAATGGTGGTTCACTGATACGGCGATATCTTGGCTTAGCATCCGGATGAGCGGGTGCTTGCGCGCTTGTGTCATTGCATACACCCTCAGATCTGATTAAATATGATATCATGCAGCTAGCGACATGTCACAGCTTAGACCTCCTCCACCACCATCATTATCAGGCATAAGGCGCGCTCTGGCGGGCGGTCCAAAGGATGGCGACGAACGAATAGTGTCGGACAAGGACAACATCAAGCATCTAGAATGTTTCGAAAATGGAAATTGGAAACATATCCGCAAGAAGTGTAGAGCTAAGATAAATCCTATATGCAATAGAGATTAAGCTATGTTGTTGTAGCTCTTAAGTGAAATTCTATAGAGATACCAAGTGCGGTTCTTGCAGTAATATGCCGTACGGCGCGGCCCGCAGATATGTTTACGAAAACCTCTAGGAGTTGCGTGTGCGCGCCTTGCAGTATATACACTGCAGAGCGCCGCTATGAAAAAGAGCTCACTCTTCCCAGCCATTTGTCTTGATGATAATTCTTGCCGCATCAGCAGCCTCCGCGCAAGAGCCAAAGAGCAGCAAGAATGCCCCGTGGGTCGACGTCAGAGCGGTCGGAGGAGATACGGGCAGGCAACCACGAGGGACAGAGTGCGCTTTGTGCGAAAGCATGATGCAATCTTGGTTGTCGAAGCTCTCAAATTATGACGCACCGGCTACACAGTAGTTAAATCCAATGCCTGCCACACTTGTTGGTATGGTAGAGCTGCGATGCAAGAACTGCAAGAGAGTATTCCAATACGAGGGTAGGGCAAAGTTCTTTACACATTGCCCGCAATGCAGTGCGATTGTCCGAATCTCTGCACCGAGAAATTATGGCAGGAATAACCCAAAGGTTAGAAACATTGTCTAGTTCTGCCGATGCACATGTAGACAAAATGAATGGATGATGATAAACATGTTTTACTGCAAGTTGCATGGCGGGATTTTTGCATGTTTCTGCTGATTCCAAGCAGAAAAAGAAGGGGAAAAAGAAGGACGGAGATTCGGCAACGGCGCATCCGTCCTATTTCTTCTTCCTTCCTTCTTTTAACAATGGCAGTAATTATTGCAGATGTGGCATTTGTTTAGGCGATTGTGGCTGCATTTGTGCTGTACGTACTGCTGGTGCCTTCGCCTAGAATAGTCAGGATCGTAGTCCTTGCCACCGCCAACGTGCTGCTGTGGATGTTGTTGTCTTACAGAAACCGGCATTTCCACCACCTATGGCGTGTCACAAGTATTTAGAGTTTATCATAGATTTTTTGTTTTGTGTTATAATCATAATTGAATCGCTAATCATACTAGATCCAGACGTACATTTTTGTATTAATGACCAGAGAAATTATAAGTTCTATATAGCGTTGGTAGTAATAGTATAACGCACTCTCCAAATATCGGAAGATCTGGCAACCCCAGAAAGAGAAGATAAGGCAAAAGATGCAGAAGCAGAAAGAGATGGGCTTTGCGCATCCCGCGCACCTAGCTCAAGGCGCTGGTACAGTCTCATTTTCGCTACTTATGCCGCGTGTACGTATTGTCCAAGAATCATGCTAGCCAGCATCAATAACAACGATCGGATGAACAAATCATGCAATTATCATAATATTCCATTTTTCTATGATACTTGCTATTATATTGCATCCATACCTCAGAAAGCATGCCACAAGACACCGGTCCGCAGCTGTCCCCATTATTTGCGTGCCCTCGATGCGGTAACGGGATGGCTGAGAAGCACTTTGATAGCCAGTACTGGGTTGCAGACAAGAATCCCGTGTGGACGTGCAGCTCTTGCAACATCTATTACCGCCTAAAAGAGATTAAAAAGAGATTATGGCATACCTGAAGAATTTGCTCGCGCACATGTCTGACATATTCTCAGCCCTTAAGAGTTTTTGAGGTTCTCGCCTGATCACCAGTTATCCCTGTTTGACATCATCGCGGAGGGGTCAGGGGCCGTGTCAGCTGCAACCCATGATACAGACACAGTGTGCTTGTGCCACGGCGGAGCTTCTTCTCTCCGTTATTATCTTCGTTCGCTCTGTCGCTGTATTGTTGGCGGCTGGCAGACTCTGCATTGCACCGCGCTGATCCCCTGAAGAGCCACGCTTTCAGGTTCCCATATAACAAAGCAAGATCAGAAACATTGTTTAATTCTGCCGGCTCACATATGGGATACAGCGTTGATTCAAGGCTCTGTAGATGTGGCCGGCTTGAAGATGCACTACCTTGAAGCGGGCAGCGGTGTTCTTGGTAGCGAAGGTTCTGCGTCTGGCAGCCGCCAGGATGCAAGAGAAGGACGCAACGTGATATTCATCCATGGTCTTGGCTCTTCGGCGGACCGATGGCTCGACATACCAGATGCAATGTCTCTGCTTGGCCTGCGCGCTGTTGCGGTAGACCTTCCCGGCTTTGGGCTGAGCGACAAGGCTGAAATTGACTATACTATTGCAAAGTTTGTACAAGTTGTTGCAGGCTTTATCCGTAAAACCGAGATGCAAAGAGCAAGCATCATCGGGCACTCGCTTGGCGGATACATTGCAGCGCAGCTGGCTGCAGAACAGCCTGATCTGGTAGAAAGGCTGGTTTTGATAGACACATCAGGGATGCTCAATGGCCCTACACCTTTGCTCAAGGAATACCTCGAGGCTGCTCTGAATCCGGAGAAAAAGAGTGTGAGATCAGTCCTTGAGCAGATGGTAGCACATCCGGTAAGAATACCAGAGCTGTTGGTTGATGGTTTTATCTACAGGATGCGCCAGCCAGGTGCAAAGCATGCCTTCAAGTCAGCATACGAAAACAGCGTAAACACGCAGATAGGCATAGACCGACTAAGGCAGATAAAGGTGCCAACTTTGATAATATGGGGAAAGCGCGATAAGCTGATTCCGATTGAATATCTTCGAACTTTTCAGGAATCGATAGATGGCTCTGAAGTAGCGATAGTGGAGGATGCGGGTCACGCGCCGTTCGCAGAAAAGCCAGCCATAACATGCGAGCTTCTTCATAAGTTCCTGTTCGAAGAGGAAAAGCGATAACTTAAAAGAACCAGCGCTCTTCTCAATGAATCGTAGAGGATATATCGAATATGACTGACAGCAAGAAAGCGTATGATGACGTTTTGAGACTGATGCGAGAGCATCACGACTGGTTTAACAGGTCTATACCGCTCATTGCAAGCGAGAATATTCCAAGCCCGGCCGTAAGGGAAGCGGTGATATCTGACTTTGGCAACCGCTATGCAGAGGGATGGCCCGGCGAGCGCGTTTACGCTGGCTGTATTTACATTGACCAAGTTGAAGTGATATGCAACGACCTTGCACGCAAGGTATTCCATGCAGAGTTCGCAGACTGCCGTGCTACCTCTGGAGTCGTGGCAAACCTTGCAATATATTCAGCATTTTCAAATCCAGGCGACTGGAGGATGGCCGCTTCCATACCATCTGGCGGTCACATCTCCCACGGCAAGAAAGAGCATGCCGGGACTGCGGGGTTGGTGCACGGACTGAACATAGAGCACTATCCATTTTCAAAGGAGGAGATGACCATTGACGTTGACGCTACAAAGAAAAAGATTGAAGAGATGGCCCGCGAAGGCAGGGCGCCCAGGATGGCCATGTTTGGCGGCAGTTTGTTCTTGTTTCCACACCCAGTAAAGGAGCTTGCCGGTTTCATGCACGACCACGGCATGTATGTCAACTATGATGGGGCTCATGTCGCAGGCCTGATAGCTGGGGGCGAGTTCCAAGACCCATTGGGAGAAGGTGTCGACTCGATGACCATGAGCTCGCACAAGACACTGTGGGGCCCGCAGGGTGGAATTATTGTATCTCTAGAAAAGCACGCTGAAGCCATCAAGAAGGGTATATTCCCGGGAAACACAAGCAGCCACCACCTGCACCATGTAGCAGGAAAGGCAATTGCGCTTGCAGAATCGCTTGAATTTGGTAAGGAGTATGCCAAGCAGGTGATCAAGAATGCAAAAGCATTAGCAGAAGCTCTGGCAGGGTATGGATTTGGAGTTTTGGGAGAAAAGCGCGGCTATACAGCATCTCACCAGATCGCTGTTGATGTTATGAAATTTGGAGATGGCGGTACGATTGAAAAAGATCTAGAAAGGGCAGGCATCATATTGAACAGACAGTTGTTGCCAGGCGACATCAAGGCCGGCAGGCACTATATGCACCCAAGCGGCGTCAGGATTGGGGTACCGGAGACCACGCGCCTTGGCATGAAGGAGAGCGAGATGAAAGAGATTGCCACCTTCATCAAGCGAGTAGTTGTGGACAAGCAGGATCCATCAATCGTGGCCAAGGATGTTGCAGAGTTTAGGAAGCAGTTCCAGAAGGTGCACTACGCGTTTGACAACGCTGTCAAGGCGTACGAGTATATCAGCCTGACTGGAAGTAAGTAGTACCGCTGCCAACTATAGAAGCTCAACAAAAAATAGAGATCCTTCCCTATTTTCAGCTATAACCAAATCAGGTTGGCAATCACATGAGCCTACAATACAATCACTATCCCAATATCCGAAACCCAAATTCACATCTAGCCTAGCCTAGAAAAAGATGCTAGTCAGATATGGTGGCTATTATCCTATTTGATGTTGTTATCCTTTGTCATCATTTCGCAGGATTCCTACTAATGGACTTCCATCTTGCAGCGGCGATAAATGCTGCTATCGACGCAACCAAAAGAATTGGCATTATGAGAGCATCAAATTCAGAGAGGATAGTTGCACGATTGGAAGATAACGTTGCTATACTAGAGCATTTAGGTAAGTTCTACTTCGCTATGAATTGCGACGAAAGGTACATCAGCTACGGGCGGAGGGCTTCCGAAGAAAACTATCAAAAATGCCTTGACGAATTTGAAGAGTCATCCAAGAGCCTAGTGATGAGGAATGCAAAAGTCTCGATCTGCAAGCGATGTTTGGTCAGTATGTCCCAGACATAGGAGTCATACTGAAGGATGGTTCAGCGCTTCATCCCCAAATCATTGTTATATCATAGAATCTGTCACTATTAGCGAAGAAACGAATACAGTAAGATAAGCATCACCGGACTACCAAATGGAAACAGCTTTCTAATAGTGAATTCAGATGAATTGCTCGCTAGGCCGCATTCTCCCACCATTGACGGAGAGCCCATTGACATTGCGACATTGAGTAATGAAAATGAAGAGTATCTTGTTGCATATTATTATCCTGGCAGTGGCAGGCATGAAGTTACCATAACTGGCACAACTGTAGTTCCTGAATTTGGATCCTTTTGTCCTTTTCATTCTGATGGTGGCATCAACAACGGCAGGCGTCATCGCAACTAGAAGATTCAAGGCACGACAGAACAGACAGTCAATGTAAAGCATAGGATGTAAGATAGAGAATATGCTACCAGGAGCTATCTGTCTTGGGAGGATTGATCATTAGCGGGGTTGGCAAAGTTGATGTGGATACAAGGAGTTCCTCGACTTGCCTAGTTTATGAATTATTAATGGCACAATCGCGGTAACGAAACAAGACGCTGTACCAAGTCACGCTCCAATACGCTGCGATATGCAGTGTACACACACAACAACAGCTAAAGGATGTGATTGTTCCATTTAGCACAACAAGAGGATTGTCTGATAGAATGTACTGCACGTACTTGCCACCACAATAGAAACCACAACATCACATCACTCAGCAGAATCCTTTTCTATATGAGTTACTTATAGCATGTCGGCTCAATGCCATTCTCGAGGGTGCATCATAGCCAAGGCAAAACAGCGGAGACGAAATCAACTCCATCTTCTAAACCATCGAGTAGTTCTAGCGCAGTGACAAAGTCAACTCCATCCTTCACCAGCACATCGGGATTTGATTTTAAGAAAATTGGCATTTTGCAGCCAAAATTAAGACTAGGACAACCCACAGATGCCGATGAACAGGAAGCGGATCGAATTGCTGAACAAGTAAGCAGAATGCAAGTTTCATCAAAAAAGTTTGGCTCCTCTGAAACTAGAGAGAAAAAGCCCAGGGGACAATTAAACATCAGCCGAAAACCATCTTCTACCGCCTCCAACCTAAGAATAAAGAAAGATGCGGCAGAACAGATAGAAGCTATTCGATCAAGCAGCGGTTTCCCACTCGATTCTTCTATCAAGGAATCCATAGAATCGAGATTCGGAGGTTATGATTTCAGTAAAGTTAGAATCCATACTGACTGGATGGCAGCAAGGTCTGCCCAGTCGGTTAATGCACTGGCATATACTATAGAAAATCACATTGTTTTTGGAGATGGACAGTACAAACCAGCTACACTAGAAGGAACGCGGTTACTGGCACATGAATTGACACATGTAATACAACAACAAGACAAAACAAACGACATTGTTCAGAGAAAGATAACCGCTAGGGAAGATGCAAATGATGATGAGATTGAACAACTCGTGATAGCTATCAGTTTTGAAGCTAAATGGAAAAAGTTTGTAGAATTGACTGATTCTATGAGGCAGGGCATGTTCATGCACACTCCAGCATACTTGGATTTGTGGAGTATCGGACCCGTCACTGATCCATTATACGACACGAACAAGCGAGTTGCGCTGGAACTAGCAGACGACATTATGGCGCATTTGGAACAAAGTAGTGTTGACTCGTATAACTACGGTGCACAGTTTGCAAGGATCCTCGAATTTCTTGGAAAGAAGAAAGAGGCGGCTCGTGCAATGGAATTGTATCAAGCAGGGTGGAAGTTCATGTCTTTTATGAGAAGGCCAGAGGATACAGATATCGCTGTAGATTTGAGCCCACAAGAAAAAATAGAAATTCCAGAGGACGTAGAAGGAATGCCATCATTAGCGGCTTCTGCCCCACCAAAGCAAACAATCGAGCCCAGTACTGTTAAGGCTCCTGTCGCAGATGCGAAGAATCAGAATCAGGAAGAAGAAGGGGCAAAGGAAACAGATTCACTAGAAGCAGAAAGAATACCTGCGACAGAACGCTACGTGAAAGACATACGTACCAGCCCTCTTCCGTTTGCGGGCGATCTGATTGTAAAGTTACCTAATCAGATCTATCTACTGGCCGATCCCAACAGGCCATATCTGATAACAGGAAGCATTGGAAAAGCGATTACAAACGGCCGTGTCGTCAACGGTCAAACTAATTTTGTAATTGTCCTCGATCTCGAGGCCCTTTCTAACAATATTGAAAAATATTATGTAGCCCCTCTAGTCAGCAAAGGTGTTCTGAGCGATAGTGAAGCTCGATATTCTAGCAGTGATTTTAGCACTTTTATTCAAAGAAAGTCTGGTCAGCCACCAAAGATACAGGCCATTTTCAATCGACTGGACAGGACGCGAAATATGCAGATTATAGCCGTGATGTTACAGGATACTGACATTACTCCACCGGGGATAGCGACTTACTTTACAAGTAGAAAGTTCATGTCTGCCATAAGAAATGAGTTTGCTGCCACACCAGAATTGGCAAAAGCCGTCTTTGCAGATGCTGACAAGCTAATAGGTGAAGGAGGTGCGCAAGATGCGGCTGACAAGCTTACTGCATTGGATGAATCTGCCTTTGCCTTGATATCGACGGAAAAGAAAATAGAGTATCTCAAAGTGCTGACAGATGCTTGGACATGGGGAGCTCATGAGAAAGCAATAGTGGAAATATTCAAGAGCGTTTCTAGCATCGAGGAGCTCGAAAAGATAAAGGCGCATATGAAATCGCAGAAGCTATGGGACAATACCACAATGTGGGATAAAATGTTCTCAGATCTCAACCATGAATACTGGTCGCTGTTGGTGGCAATAGGAATGAAATTTTCCAAAACTCCATACACCCTCTCTGAATTTAAGACCTTGCTATGGGAGCTGATCCGTAATGTTACCGTTGTAGGCGTGTTTATCAATTCAAATGGAGAGCCAGAAATTATACCAGAAGCGATGAAACAAATTGAGGCTGCAGCCAGAGGCGCGATCGATTTTCTCGAAAGCATCTGGGATAGCATCCTTATGTTCGTGACACAACCTGACAAAATCATAGAGGGCGTATCTCAAATGATATACCTCATTCTTAATTTGCAGCTTGCACAGATTGGTTATGAACCGTCCGTAAAATATATCGATGATATATTTAGCAAGATCAGCAAACAGGTAGTTGCAGCTGTACGCGGACTTGCAATTATGGGAGCAGAGGACATTGTTATAAAGAAGGTTAAATGGGCCCTGGTCTGGGAAGTGGCATCATGGTTCATAGGAGTGGGCGAAGTCAAGGCTGCGCTCAAGGGCGTCCAAATTGGCGGGATGACAGAAAAGCTCCTTTCTGTCTCCCGCATCCTCAACAAGGCTGCAGGTCTTGGCAAGTTGACGCTAAACGAAGCGGAGCTGGTTAGCAGATTCGAGCGTTTGGCGGCTATTTTGGTAAAAGAGTCCAAGATATTAAAATCAGAGGAAGAGGTCATGTCTCTACTTTCTAAACTTAGCAACAGCGAGCTTGAGAAAGTTGTGCTGGCAGTGCAAAAGTCAAAAGTACCAGACGAAGCGTCTCTGATGCAGCTGGTAAAAGAAAGGCCTGAACTGGAAGGATTGGCAAAGAAGCTGGAGAACATGGAGAAATTGGCCAGTGCGGATAGGAAGGTGGTAATGACTGAAAAGGAAATTAGTAACCTCCAAAAGATTGTTGCTGAAGAAAGAGACCCGCTATTCCAGAAACTCCTTGAAAAGGAAGAGCAAATATTTAACGAAAAGGTTCGCAAACCCGGATCTGTAGTAGAAGTAACAAAGAAGGAGCTGATGGAAACTTACGATGTTGAAGTAAAGGTAGGAGACCATACGTATCGAAGGAGTATAGAAGATGGAACATGGTGCAGATTCACTACCAAGAAATGCAATATTATGCTTGATAATTCTGAGGTCAATAGGCAAAGACCAAAGAAGGACCCTTCAGGTACAGAGCCAGTAGGAGTAGAACCAAGGGCACGCGGATATGCCATTGAAGATGCCCATCTAGAAAAACTTCGTGGAAACGGATGGGAGGGTTTGCCTGACTGGTTCCCTAGAATCGATGGGGTAAGAGGAGGAAATGTAAGAAGGGTTTCACGGGCAGGTAAGCAAGCAAAAGTGATAGAAGGAGCTGACGTACTATCAATAAAGAGTACGTGGATCACAGATCCAGCAAAATTGAAAGACAAGATCCAGGAATTTCTTGATTTACTGAAACCCAATAAATACAGCAATGGCGAAGTATTTGTCAAGAGCATAAAGAGCAAAAATCTGCATCTAGTTTTTGAACAGGGTTTCTTGGACAAAATCGACAAGGAAGTTATCAAGGCATTAAAGGAAATGGAACGCACGGCTCAAAAGCTTCGGATAAATTTCGAGTGGTATGTGATTCCATCGAACGGGCAAATAATTAGAGGGCCTGATTTCTTTAAAGCACAGAAAGCAATGATAGATGCGCTTTAGTAGAGCGTCAGAAAATGTTCTGGCAACTTTTCGCGGGACGGATTTTCAGCAGATAAGAAGATTGATCTGACATTAACTTGACAGTACCTCAGTTTGACAGAAACTAGCGACCGAGTGTGGTATTGTTTCGTTTCAAGTTGCACTGACTTGACAGCCTTTCTTCAAATTTTCCCCGGCAGGCGCTACATGCACCCAAGCGGTGACAGGATTGCGGGGGATGCCGGAGACCACTCGCCTTGGCATGAAGGAGAGGGGATGAAAGAGATTCCAGTCTTATCAAGAGAGTAGTGTTGTGGACAAGCAGGACCCTGAAAGATAGAATGTCCGGGGAATATTGCAGAGTTTAGAAAACAGTTCCAGAATGTGCAGTAGACGTTTGACAACGCTGTCAAGGCGTACGAGCATACATTCTGACAAACGGATAGCGGCGTGTTTCACTGGAAAAATCATGCATAGCTGCTTAGTTTCCTGCTGAGGAAACATTTTTGAACGCAATCGGCGGTTGGGATATACTTTACCCGTACATGCGGTCTTTGATACCATTTTGGTACCATTTTCCACTCTGTCGTGCTCAAAATTCTGCAAAATCCTGCTGTATTTTGAGCGTGAAAAATAATAACTTTTTTCGGCAGGGACAGGAGGGAAAGCCTGTTTCAGGCACGCCCAATGGCACCCATGGGCTCTAACCTAGAAGCGCGGTATGCAGGATAGACTGCTGCAGCCGTCCCAAGCGGTATGGCCGAAAGAGACGACGTCAGGGTAAACAGTGGGTCATAGACTACTTCAAGGACAAGGCCCGGCCCAAACGAAAATTCAATCGATTGAAAGTAAATACCTACGGCCGACCCGACAACGAATCCGCTTGCAGCCGCGATGGACCCGATTATCAACCCCTGCAAGATAAATATCACAAGGATGTCTGTGCTCTTGCCCCCAAGCGACTTTATGATGCCGATGTCGCGAGTCTTGCTTGACACCATGAGCATCATTATCGTCACAATCGCAAAGGAGGCAGAGAGCAGACCAAAGTAGCCTACAAGGTTGATGAAGGCAATCCCGGACCGGATGCCGGAAAGGGTCTCTTCCCCAGCCTCTTCAAGCGTCTCAACCTTTAGGTTCTCCTTGCGATAGTCCTCTGCCAGCCGGGCCTTTAGATCCTCCTGAAACGACGCGTCTGCAAGCTTGATGAGGACCTGGTCAGTCTCGCCATGCCTTCCGGTTATCTCCCTGAGATCTTCGATTGTCATTATCGCAGAGTCGTCAAAGGCTAGGCCGCCCGGTGAGCTGGAAATCCCGACAACTATGAGCCGCTTTTCTGCATCCTCGCCGCCTGCTGTGACCATCCGGAGGTCCAGCCTTGTCCCGACCTTGGCCTTTAGATCGTCAGCTACATTTCTTCCAAGTACGATTTCGCCCCTGGAATCCACAAACGAGCCTTCTGTCACGGTCTCAAAGAGCCGCGAAGTCGTCGGATCCCTCAGCGGGTCCACTCCTACAACTGGCACCTTGTCGGCTTCATTCCGGGTATTGCCTTCAGTTGAATTCATCCATGCTATCGAGCTGAGCCTGGGCGCGGCTCCGTCAACATACGGGAAGGTCTGTGCGTACCTCATGATCTGGGTGGCTTCGTTCTTGAAGTTTCCGTCGTTCTTTGTCACCAGCACGTTGCCAAACCTGTAGTCGCCAAGATCCCTCAGTATCCCTAGGGCAACCCCGTTGAATATCAGAGAATTAAAGAGGATTACCATGATGCCAATTACCAGCGCGGTTATGGACGCAATGAAGTTGCCCTTTCTCTTTAATAGGAGCCTTGTCGCCAGGATTACCCTAAAGTCCATTCGGCTTATCCTCCCCTGACAACTAACTGCGCCTCTGCATCCTACTCAACAATCTTTTCTATCCTCCCGTCCCTCAGGACGATTGTCCTGTCGACCCTGCCGAATGACTCTCTTGCGTGGGTTACGATGACAAACGTCTGGTTCAACTCCTTGTTCAGTTCCTTCATCAGGGTAATGACATCCTGTGACGACTTTGAATCCAGATTTCCAGTCGGCTCGTCGCCAAGGACGAGTGCCGGTCTGCTGACTAGAGCCCTTGCCACCGCAACTCGCTGCATCTGTCCGCCTGACAGCTGGTTTGACTGCTTGTCTACTTGCCGGGCAAGGCCCACCTTCCCAAGAACCCTTTCGGCCTCTCTCCGCATCGCAGAAGACGCTCCTTTGTTTGTCATCATTAGCGGCAGCATCACGTTTTCCACGACGGTGAGGTCGGACAGGAGGTTGTAGGCCTGAAAGATAAACCCAATCTTGTGCCGCCGCACTATTGACCTGTCAGCGTCGGAGAGACTGGTTGCATCTATCCCGTCAATTACTATCCTACCTGCAGTCGGCTTGTCAAGCAGCCCAATTATGTGGAGCAGGGTTGACTTGCCAGATCCGGACTGGCCCACTATCAGGACAAACTCGCCCCTGCGGATGTCAAACGTTACGTTTCTGAGCGCAAGCGTAGAGACGTCGCCTGTCCCGTATATCTTGGTAAGGCCGTATGCTTCTACAATTCTTGACCTATCCCTAATAGCGGGTCGCCTCCGCTGGTTCTAGCTTTGTGGTCCGCCATGCCGGATAAATCGACGCCACAACCCCCATCACAAGGCCGGTGAGCGCAGTGTTTGCCACAAACACAGGGTCATAGCGCACTGCAAGCGCTAGGCTCTCTCCAAATGAAAGATCCGAGTTCTGGGCGTAGAGGGCATAGGAGGACCCAAGCAGAAACCCAAGAGCAGCCCCCATTGCCCCGATGATTGTTCCCTGCAGGAGAAAGATTACCATCACATCGGTTTTGCTCGAGCCTATTGCCCGCATCACTCCTATCTCCCTTATCTTGCTTGTTACAATCATCATCATTATCGTAATGATGCCAAACGCCGACGACAGCATCCCGAAATACCCCACCACGTTTATGAAGGCGATTCCGGAGCGTATCCCTTGGAGGATGCTCTCGGCAGACTCCTCAATTGTTTGTATTTTAAAGCGCTCGCCGGCGTATCTTGCGGAAAACGCCTGAGACACCCTGTCGGAGTCCTGCTGGTCGTGGAGCCTCACTATTAGCTCGCTGCTGCTGTCGTCCCTGCCGTTCAAGTCGCGCAGAGCTTCGATGTGAACGATTGCAGACGTGTCAAAACCAAGCCCGCCAGCAGTCTCGGATATCCCGACTACCATGAACATCTTTGTCTGCTCGTTTCCGGATTCGTCAGTCACCTTTACCCTTACCGGGTCGCCGATTCTGGCCCCAAGGTCATCTGCAACGCTGGCGCCAAGCACTATTGAATCGCGGGAGGTGAGAAATGTTCCTTGCACCACGGTGTCTGTCAGGCGCGTCGCGTCCTCCTCTTCCTGCGGAAGAATCCCCACGATCGGGACTCCGTAGGCTCTGACCGGGATGGGAGTCCTGGTGTTGTTTATAGATGCAACGTCAGACAGCCTCACAGTTGCCCCCTCGACCATCCCCGTGCTTTCCAGAAATCCAATTAGCTCGCTGTCCGGCCTTTCGATGTCGCCGTTCCTGTCGGTTATCTGGATGTGGCCAAACCTGTAGTCCACCAAGTCACGTATGATTGCGTTTGCCACCCCGTCAAAAGTGACATAGTTTATCACTATGACAAGCACCGCGATTGCAACGGCGATGACTGCTGCAAGCATGCTGCTTTTCTTTTTGAACAACATGCTGACAGCAACTTTGAGTCTGTAATCCAATAGAATGCTGCAAAAAATGTACACTTATCAAATAATAAGAGTTCGACAAAGTTGTTACAGACCAGCTGGATCGCGCTCTGATTGGCGGTACTCGTCCAGAGGTTCATAGTCTTCGTCTCTACTCACCAGCCTTGAGACCCCGGGTCTCCGCCTCCTTATGATGACTATGATGGCAATGACTGCCACGGCCACCACTATCAGGCCGATGACGATCATGCTGGTCATGTTGTCAGACAGTCCCCCGCTTTGGGCAGGCTCTTCCTGCGCCGGCGGCTCGACTGCAACAATCGAGTTTATTTCAAACTCGTGTTCGTCCCTCAGCTCGTCGCTGTACGTGACCAGAAGCGAAACAGGGTACTGGCCTGACGGGATTCTGCCGCCGTCAGATGCAAGCGGGATCGTGAATGGAAGGGGCGAGTTTTCCTCCAGGTCTCCCAGATACTGTGGCTCGCCTGTCAGCGGCGCGAGGCTGCTGTTTGAAGCAGGTTTTTCCATTGTTATGGTCGTGAAGAACGCCATGGTGTTTCCCTGATTCAGCAAATTCCCTGCCAGGTTTGGGGTGCCTGCGATATAGCTCACCTGCAGGTCGGTCACAGTGATCCTGATCTCGCCCATCACATTTGCCCCAAGCGAGAAGGTCTCAGACTTTGCCTCGTCTCCCGATATGTACTGTATCCCTATTTCAAAGGATACAGGATTTCCTATCAAGGATTCTGAAGCAAATACAAGGGTGGAGAACCGCGCGTTTGTCTGCGGCTCAAGCGACGGCAGCGTCCACCGGGAATCGCCCAGAATTTCAAGCGAGTCCGATCTTGAGGTGAGCGTAACCACGACATCGGTCACGGGGTTATCATTGTTGTTTGTGATGTTGAAATTCAGGTCGTCTGCCCTGCCTGCTAGAATGGCTGCCCTGGGCGCAGCGGCGTCGCTTGCACTGCCGGCGCTACCATCCGCCGGCGAGCCGGTGATTGTCGTGCCGAAAATGATGTTGTTTCCTGGCTGCCCTCCCTGTGCAGCAGATGGAGTCACGCTCAGGCCGCCATCAGGCGGATTTGGCGACACCCTGAATCCAAGCGAAACAGCCGTCGATTTAGCATCCCCGTTTGCGTCGTTGTATGATATGGATACATCCAGGTTCTGAAGGGTCCCGCCGGCAGTGCTTGACGGAAACACGGTCGTCGTTATCTCTGCAGCCTCACCGGCAGGAATGGTCCCGATGTTGAAGGTTCTTGCGCCCAGGCTGACCGCGGGGGCGGAAGACTGTCCCGTCTCGTTACCTGAGGCGTTGCCGTTTGCCTGCCGGCTGTCGCCTGTAATGATGCTCCCGCCAATCGAGTCGAGGGTTACTATGACGCTTCGGGCGTCTGCGGATCCCCTGTTTCTGATGTTGATTGTCACTTCGTTTGTCTCACCAGGTACTAGGTCGCTTGTCTCCGGCGACGCGTCTAGAACCACCTTGCCTGCAAGCTCGAATGGGACTGTTATAGTCTGCACCCTGTATGTCCCCGGCTGGGGTTCGGGAACCTTGAAGTAGTTTATTTCAAGGAGGGCGTTGTGGACGCCTATCTGTGCTCCTTCCTGCACATTCACCCGGAAGTAGAGGGTATAGGTCTGGCCGGCCCTGACCACTCCGCTCAGGCTTGCGATTGCAGTCTGCCCCTGATCCAAAGTCGCGGCTGAAAATCCTTCCGGCAGCCGGAGATACCCGATTATCCCTGTAATGTCTGAAAACGCGGTGTTGCTCAACACCACTGCAAGAAAGGCCGGTCCCTCTCCCGGCCCGACCTCACGCTCGGAAGGAAGGCCTTGGCCTGCTGTCTGTTCTGATGCGTTTGATACGGTGGCTGCAGGCGATGCGGGCTGCGCCCAGTATGCGTCGACAAACCCGGTGTTGGCCGCGCCTGGCGAAAGGACCCCGCCTGCCTGCAGATCCCCAGAACTGACCGTCCCATTGATGACCTGCTCATGGGCGTTTCTAAGCTCGTCGCTGTACGTTATACGGAGCAATACTGGATATGTCTGCCCTGTGGTGTTCTCCGGCACTGCCAGCGGGATGTTGAACGCGACAGGGGAATTCACAGGCAAGTCACCGAGGTACTGCGAAGAAGCTGTGGCCGGCTGCAAGCCCTGGCCCTCTTGCGCCACCAGCTCTATGCTGGTAAAGAGCGCCGGCGTGTTGCCCTCGTTCAAGAGGTTCCCTGCTAGGTTTGGGGTATCGCCGATGTAGCTTATCGCGAGGTCGTTTGCGCTTAACCGGATTTCTCCAACCACTACCGCCCCAAGCTGGAAGGTCTCTGTCCGAAGCTCATTACCATCCCGTATGTACTCCACGGTCACGGTAAAGAAGACAGGGCCTCCAATGATGGCAGTAGAGGCATACACCTGGGTTGAAAGTTCCTGCCGCGACCCCTCCGGCAGGTTCTGCAGGTTCCACCGGGAATCGCCCAAGATCCTGACTTCGTTGGATTCAGAGCTGAGTGTCACTGTGGCGTCGGTTATGGACCCGCCGACAGTCGTATCCTTGGTGATTGCAAATTTCAGATCCTGTATGCTGCCTGCCTGTATCTTGATGGGCTGCGATGCAGCCTGCGGTAATGCCACAGTATCGTTGTTGCCGGCAGGGGCAGTGGTGTTTCCTCCGGCGGTCGACGGACTCAGCGTAGTTAGCGTCAGCGGCACCTCCGGCTGCCGGGAGGATGTATCCAAGACAGAGGGCGAGATGTTCAGCCCAGACTGCGGCGATTTGGGCGACACCTGTATGCCAACTATTTGGTTTGCAACCCTTTGGTTCCCGTATGCGTCGTTGTAAGTGATCTGTATGTTCAGGGTTGTCAGAGTTCCTGCAGCCGCGTCAGACGCAAAGACGACAGGGTGTATCTCTTCGTCATCGTCGGCATCCAATTTGCCGATGTTAAACGTCGGGCTGCCGACAATTACAAGCGGGACGGATCTGGGAGGCACGATCTGGCTGTCGTTGCCGTTAGTTGCAGGAGTCTCTTGGCCAGCTGCCGCGATGTTTGCGACCACACGTGTTGCCGGAGCACTCCCGTCATTTCTTATCTCTATCTCAAGGGTGCTGGCCGAGCCGGGAGAAACGCTTACGACACCCTCGTCGGACTGGCCTGATCCGTCTGACGTAACTGCCTGTGCGCTCAGGATTGCCGTGCCGGTCAGCCTGAACGGAACTTCAATGGTCGTAGATCTCGTATCTTCCGGCTGCCCTACCACGACGTAGCGCATGCGAAGGTCGCCCTCGTACTCTTTGTCCACCTCGGCGTCGTCGGTGATCTCGGTTCGAAAATACAGTGTAAATGTTCTACCAGCCTCCACCACGCCATTGTAGCTTGCCTGTGCAGTGTCCGAGTCCACGTCTTCAGGGGTGACAAGTGCATTAAAGCCGGATGGAAAATCCAAAGAAGCGCTTACGCTGGTCGCGTCTGCAGAACCCCTGTTCCTCAATACAACTGCAAGGATGGCCTCGCCTTCTCCCGGCTCGGTTTCCCTCTTGGCAACTGGCGGTAGTGGGTTTACCGAAACGGTTTCAGAAGATGTGCTTGCAACAACCGATCCAAGCGCAACAGAATCGGTCCAAAAGGAATCCACAAATGCAAACCTTACGTACCCTTCAGTCGGGTTTGCATCACTATTGCTCTGGGCGCTGGCAAAAAGCATGGGCAGCTGGATGGCGGCAGCAAACAAGAGCGAAATGCAAGCAATGGCGGCCACAGAATAGCTTCGATGCATCATCTTGCACTAACCAGCGGCTCAATTAGACCGCGTGTTGCCCCCACGCAAGTGATTGAGCGGATTTTGTTAATTTATGTTCCAACCAAAATTGAATCTGAATCCGACATTATGTAATAGCACATTTTGCAATATTGTATAAAGGGAAGATGAAACTGTAATACACATCTAATCATCAGGTATATGGCACTTGTGACTTGGCGGGAAATTTGGTCCCGTCATCAGAACAGACGAAAATCAGTCAAACCGGTTCTAGTAACAAGTGAGATCTGCATCAAAATTCCTTCGTAAAATCATGCTCATCTCTCGTCAAGTTACGAGTGTCGGGCGCCACGCGTCTAGGAGCTGTAAACTGTTTACAGCTCCTGGCGCTTGTACCAGTCACGAATTCTACAGAGCTATACTTTGATTGGCTAGGGGTATCCATACTTATCCGCATTTCTCTTGCAAGAATGTCTAGGTTGCTGTTGTTGGTGGTGGTTAAAAAGTACTATTGCCCTTACCAGGACATTTTTCACATCAGATATGTGTATGTGTCTGTGAAATTTAGCGGCATTGACAATAACATTGGCCCAAAAAAGCGGCACAATTCCACGAAGGAAATAGCGGTTGCCTTCTTGCTCACTGTTCAATATTTTGTTGAAGGCCAATATTCCCTCGAATCGTATCATTTTAACCGAATTTGGTCCAATATCCGCATGGAACTGCTAACTTGGCGTCGGCCAAAATTTTTCACAATCATCATCGTGTAGCGAGCGATAACTTGGCGAGTAATACTTGTTCACACAGATTTCATTCTTGACGATGTCGCCGCATCTGCATACTTCTTGGCGTTGTTTTTGACATTCAGATGGGTGATTGGTGTAGAGAGTCAAGCCTGCTTAGCAGAAATGCAAAAATTGGCAATCAGCACCTTACAATGCAACTAGCTTCATGGGTGCGACTTCATCGTCTTTCATACTCTTCTTTTCTAAAAGGAGTGCAAAATATTGTAAAGTCTCTTGCCTATTATCCGCTTGTCCAGTTTGAGCAAGTCTATGCTCAGCATTACACGCGTATCGGGAATGGACTCTCCACCCACATCTGGGATCCGCTTCTTACTCGTTACCATTCCTCCCTCGGGAGTTAGAAAAGTCTGAGGCATCGAAAGTATGTTAGAATATGTGCCGCCAGCTATGCTCACCCCAGGCATAAGACCAAGCTGAGCCTGAGCTCCAAGAACTCTTAGCTGTTCTGTATTGGGGTCATATCCCCACTGCATTTTTACTCCAAGTGACATTTTGGGAAAATTCTTGCGCTCGGTAAGTAACCTCAGATAGTCATTACCGGAAAAAGTCGTTTCAAACCTAAACTGGCTTTTTTCTCCCATATCGCCACTTGGTAGTTTATAGCTAAAGCCTGTCAACGGCATGTATGGAATGAATGCAAGTGGAGCGCCCAGATTTATCCCCTCTAAAAGCTTGCGCCCCTTTGGATCAGATAATAGCACACCGCCTGAAAGACCGACTGTTGCGACACCAAAACTCACAACTGCTGCCTTTTCTCCAGTCGACATGCTCTCCGCCTTTTTCTTCCCAGCCTTTTCCAACGGTTCTATTATCTCTTTTTTGACTTTGGGATTGTTATCCACCGCCTGTTCTGCCACAGTCTTTAATCCTTCTGCTATGACTTCGCCTGCATTATTATCCTCTTTTTTCTTACCTTGGTTTTCTTCTTTTGCTTCTTGGCGCTGCAGTAGACTACTATTACCGGCTGCTGTCGTCACGGCCTCCCTTGTGCCGGCTTTTTCCTGCTGTATGACGTGTACTAGTTCATGTGCAATCAACCTTTGACCTGCATCTGTCCGTGGTGAGTACATTCCTTCACGAAAAACAATATCCTGTCCCGTAGTATACGCTAGGGCTCCTAACGACTCTGCAGAAGCCGTGGCGTCACTTCCCGTATGTATCCTTATCTGGCTGAAGTCGTAGCCAAATCGGGATTCCATTAACAAGCGCGTCGATGAATCAAGTGGCTGTCCTCCTGAGTTGAGTGTGCTTTTTACCCTATTAGCGGTATGATCAGAGAGGCCTTCATGTTGATTTCCATCGTCCATGTCACTTGATGGTGATTGCTCAAGAAGGTTTCTTCTTCCAACTGCTGTTACACTAGGATAGTAAGCAGAGTCTGTGTCACTTGCTACTATTTGGCCAGCAATCTCATCGGCTTCTTTTTCGTAGATATCATCTGACTGGCTGATTCTTAACTTTGGTTGAATATGAATCGTTGAGAAATCAAAGCTTACATTTGAGCTGGGTTGTGATACTTGTGATTCTTGGTTGCGATCGAATCGATGTAGATTAACAATAGATTCCTCAGAGCCATTGACCAAATTTTTTTGATTATGGGCACCGGTAGAGTCTGATGATTTGCTGTTCGCCGCTTTATTCTTCTCTGAGCGATAGAAAATAAACGACATCGATATATTGTTGTTCTCTTATTTGGCTCTGCTAGATAAGGTTTGTCTGTTCTTGTCATAACAGGTCTCAACAATTTATGAGCAGCGTATTGCAGGCGATGATGCGGTTGTAGCAGCTCGTGGCAGTGTATTCTAGTAGAGCCCTATTTTGTAAATACCTTACCAATTCAATCTCCAAGGGATGCGTCACGCTAGCTGAAATGATATCCGTCTATCACGCAGGCTATTTTTCCAGAAACGAGAATAGTACGACGCCGACGATCAATTTACAAGCTTGCTTAACAGTCTGATAAATCTATCAAATAGCGTCAAATATTCTGCATCGATCTGCTTTCGGCTTTTGTTGCCAAGCTTTACAGGAGCTTTTTTTGTCCATGGGATATATTCCCATTTCCATAATCCATGGTTATTGTCGTGCTCTGCCATTGCGTGGTTTGATGTATTGACAAACACTATCGGATGGAATTGATCTGCCAAATAATATGCGATTTCATGTTCTACGCGTTTCCCTACATCAAAGTGAGTAGAGTCTTGCTGTAGGTTGTGGGGTCCGCTATAAATCCCTTCAAACAAGAAATAATTTTCGTTCAGCTTATCTTTGACGAAATGGATGTGAAAAGTCTCGATATCCAACATTCTTCCATACTTTATTTTTCTGAACCATTTGTAACTGTGATCAAGTATCCAAAATCTGCGTAGATATTCATTGTTGAACACCAGAGTTACTTCAACATCCAGACTACCGTCGTCTCGTTCATTCTTTCTATGGCAGTAAACTTCACGTAAGAAGTTATCAAGCGAGTCTACTGCCGGTTGATATATGACTGGTATTACCTTGTCAAGCTGTTCTACCTTTACTCGGAATATCTTGCCTCCGCTTGATCCCTTTGACAGGTCTAGAAACTTTCTTATCCTTTCTCGAAGTGCAAATACTTTACTTGATCTCATGTCTTGATTTTTTTTGGCCCACTGCCACACCTCTGCCTGCTCCCCCAAGTTGAACACCCATCGTTCGTGCTCTTCTTCTCTTAGAGAATTCAGATCTTTTCGTTTAGAATCCCGATCTATTTTGTATGGTTCTGCACGCACTTCTGAAATTGAATCTGGAGAAACGTCAATACCTAGCATAAACCGAATCTGTACAGGTTTGTTACCCAGGTAGTCGCTATTTCTATTGGTCTTGCTTCGTACAACAAACCTTATCCTACCATCGTCAAGTGTTGTCGCTACATTTATTGTGCAGTTGTCCCAATCCATCTTTATCTGCGGCTTATTTTTCAACAAGAAGAATTCCTTTTTCATCAGTCCAGTCTCTTTGACTTCATATTCGTGAGTCCAGTGTGAAAACCAAAACTTGTCATCATTGACTTCCGTCATCAGGAGCTCATCGGACATATCTGTTACTTGCTGGCTGGACAATACGATGTAACTAATTTTTGTTGAATTGATAAAAGAATTTAACCGTTTTTCATAATGAAAATCGGTTAATGTGGTATCGCAGAAACTTTAAGTAATTCTCAGCGTGCTGAAAATTGTTGACTTCATATTCTATAACTGGTCAGGTTAAAAACTCATTTGGAAATGGAGTAGAGAATCTTCTAGTTGAGGCCTTTGATGACGATCTTGGGACTGCCGACGATTACCTGGGTAGAGCATTTACAAAACCTGATGGCAAATTTGAGATCACATTTGATCAAAAGGACTTTAAATCTCAATACGATATTTTGGAAAGAAATCCTGACGTTTACCTGCTAATCCGAGATCAATATGGTTTAGTTCACAAGACAGACACTCGAGTGAATGCTAGCCGTCAGGATCTTCACTTTGATATCACATTACCATCAACTACATCTGATTCTTATACAGAACCGTACGATGATCCTTATGCAAATGCAGCTCAGATAATGATATCACAGTTTGCAGCAATTGGAGACACGATAACCGTGCCAAATATCAACATACAAAGATCAATTCCACAGATGCTTCGTGGGATAAACAGCTTTTTGCACTACACTGATCCAAGAATAATGAAGATTTATCGCTGTCCTGGCCCGCAGGTAATAGCTAGACCAAAGGATTTTTTGCACCACAGCCATATCGTTCCCTGGACGAAGCAACGCTGGGAAAAATTTGGCCATATCGTTCCAGGAGCGTGGGACTAGGTGGCTGGCACCATTTTTGGTATTGAAAAAATAAAAAACAGAAAGGAAAACTATGCGTTGGTAACTCACGATATCATAGAAACTGCAGATGTGTGTGTGATTGGTTCCGGCGCCGCCGGCGCGATAATTGCAAGCAAGCTTGCTTTGACAGGCAAGTCTGTTGTGCTGATAGAGAAAGGCGGATACTATGATGGTGAGGATATGAACCAGAGAGAAGCTGAAATGATGCCGCTTCTCTGGAAAAATGGCGGGGCCACATTTACAGATAACTTGAGGATGGTCATTGCACAGGGTGAGTGCGTGGGAGGATCTACTGTAATTAATGATGCAGTCTGCTTCAAAATACCACCGATAGTCAGAGAGCAATGGAGGCAGATGGGAGTCGATATAGCTGACACAAAATGGGAAAAGGCTATGGATGAGGTTTATTCTGCGATCAGTGTTAGCAAGGTGGCTGAATATGAGCTCAATGAGAACAACTTGATGCTCAAGCGAGCGTGCGAGCTCAAGGGTTACAAGTCGTCACCAAATGAGCGAAACTGCATCAATTGCAGGCAATGTGGTTTTTGCCACCTTGGATGCCACTATGAAACGAAGCAGGACGTGAGAGTTACCTACATTCATAAGGCATTGGCCAACCAGGAATCCAATCTCAGAGTGTACTGCAACTGCCAAGCGGACAAGATAACCTATTCAAACGGAGTTGCTGACGGTGTTGAAGGAAATTTTGTAGATAAGCGGAATGGAAATTTAGCTAAATACAAGATTAGGGTAAACGCCAAGGTTGTAGTAGTTTCAGCCGGCGCAATCGCATCTTCGCAACTTTTGCTCAAGAACGCAATTGCCACCAAGACTGCCGGCAGAGGATTGAGCTTCCATCCTGCATCATTTCTGCTTGGAAGATTTGAAAAGGAAATTAATGCTTATGATGGAATTCCAATGGGTTATACATGCCATGAATTTGGGGTAACAAACGGCGTCCAGAATGGTGGATTTTTGATAGAGAGTATATTCTTGCCAATATTTCAGTTCTCACTTGGAATACCATCGTTTGCCGAAGAGCACCAGTTGTTCATGAAAGACTATACACACTATGCCATGGCCGGCATCATGATTCGCGACAGCCCTGTTGGCAAAGTTAGCCTGACTGCAGGAGGTAATGCCAGGGTGGAATATGATCCTGTCTATGACGATATGAAGAAGTTTGCAAAAGGCCTAGGTGTACTGGCAGAGATGTGGTTCGATGTTGGTGCTACCGAAGTAATTTCCGGTCATCCAGACATTGTAAGATTGCAGAGCAAGGCAGACATTGAAAGACTCGTGCATGCAGTGGAGTCAAACCCCGATCGTCTACAGCTTGCATCAGCTCATCCGCAAGGTGGCAACAAGATGGGCAGCAATCCAGCAGAATGCGTTGTAGATTCACACTGCAAAGTGTTTGGTTTTTCTAATCTGTTCGTCTGCGATGCGAGTGTCTTTCCCACAGCTCTTGGTGTCAATCCACAGATCACTGTAATGGCGCTTGCTACAATGACTGCTGAATATATAAACGAAGAATGGACGAAATTTGCAGCCGTTGAAACAAGCCAATCACTCGGCGAGACTTGCTCACTATCACAGCCCATGTATTGTCTAAGGGAGAGACTTGAAAACATGTTTATCAGAGAAGAGAACAAAATGCCAATTGATACTCTTATCAATGCGCCAATCAACTATGAAGGTGAAATAGATGTTTCACAGGATGTCTGGTCCTTTGACAAGCATACAATGACTATTTATAACAACAAGTACTGGAAGGGCTTCTTCCCATTCGATCAGGATGTTGCTACCACGGTGGTAAGATATTTTGGAGGATTTTGGAAGCGCTTTTTCGTCAAGGATGGCAAGCTAAAAGGCATAACACATCCTTATGATGCTCCAGTGTATGCCGATAATATTCCAGAGAGTGTTAACCACCGGCGATATGGCAACGTTATTCACCTACGCTATACGGGAGCCGAGTTTTCGCAGTTCTACGATTTGCTCAAGATAGTTGACAAAGATACCATAATTGGCAAGGCCTTCTTCGGAAACTTCCCACACGGTACCCAGATGCTTGTCTTTAGCATGTCAAGAAGATATGGGCTCGAATTCATGACAGAAGAGGATCATGAGAGGATTTATAGAAACCATGCACAAAGCCCAACTGCTGAGCAAGTTGAGGGTAGATGGGTTGGCAAGATTGTATCAGACAGCTCACTAACGCCGGTAGTTCAGACATTTACGTACGGTAAGAACGAGCTTGGACACCTGCAGATGCAATATGTCTTTGGAGGCGTTTTGAGCGGAATATCTAGGATAGCGATAACACCAGACCAAATGTACATGTACGATTTCACAAACTGGCACGACGAGGTCAAAATGGTGACAGACAACTTTATGATTGGCAAGTGGTGCTCCCCTCCTATGGATATTCCACCAATTAACTTTGCGCCAAGCTTCCTGAGTATAGAAGACGCACCGAATGATCCTGGAAAGAAGAGATTGTGTTTGCGCTTTATCCTCAAGCGAAATTAGAGAATCGCGAACCGTGATTCCCGAAGATATAGCATATGCCATACATCTGCCGGCATCGAATCTATCGAATGGATATTGAGTAGGGGGAAGATTCTAGAATCACGTATGCAAAAGTGAGAATTGCCAGGTGTTGTAATTCGCACAGGTAACAAATCCGATTACGGACATAAGTAACACTTCTGGCTAGGAAGTGTCATATCATAGATAGAGAATAGGCAAGAATCAACCTTTTATTCACTAACACGAATGCGCTGGGTGGGAGATATCATCACGAACATCTGAAGAAAGTATGCATACCCAGAAGGACGTACTATACAAGTTGAAGAAAAAAGTGCTTTGTACACGGAGTCGAGATGGACTGAAGAATGACCTGTAGAAGAAAACCACACACCATAAGAAAACAAAAGGGTAACACCAGAGATAGAACAGATCATACTCAGCCCGTGTCTGGACAACAACAAATTTTGTACTGCCAGAATCAAGTTCAGACTAAAGAGTCTCGGATACCCCTCAGCAGCAAAACCGTCTACAAGGTGCTGAAGAAGCAGGTTCTGAACAGGCTGCTCAGCTGCAAAATCAAGAAAGTATTATAAGAGATTCTCAATGAAACGACCCAACCAGACGGCTCATATGTGCATCTCTAGCGTTTTTCTTATGGCGTGTGTATGTGGGGCGCTGTTAACTTAGCCTCCATCCCTAGCCAGAAATAATGTGAACCGCATCCTGTCTGTCCCCATGTCCAGATATAGCAAGAACAACTTGAGCCAGTTCCACACATGCCGCCTGTTGCAATTCTTCTTTCTACATGGAAAGTGGTCGTCGAAGCATTCTGTGTCCTGTCCTTGATATTCTGTATAAACCGCTCCATCAAATTCTTTAATTCAGTACCGTATACGTAATGGCGTAAGCGCAGCCACCTACAAGCCTCGTTGTACCACCTGGCCCCATCGGTGAATATTGGCTTCCTTCCGTACATCCTCCGCAACTGCTTGAAGAAGTGGTATAGCACACGAAAACAGTCCTCTCGCGTGAGAGGTGCATGGCGAAACACGTATCGATCGCAGGTTCATATGCAATCCATAGCCAGTAGTCAACGCCGTCTATCTGAAGCAAGGTCTCGTCGACAAATATCGCTCTGACAAGGCGCCTCTGTCTGTCCTAAACCGGTCTGCACAATCCGCGTATTTCTGTACCCATTTCCAAACAGCCACATGACTCCTTCTCTTGATCGGTGCCAAGGATTTAGCTGCCAGCCTGAAACTCCTAGAATTGAAATACAAGTATAGTCCATATGTGATTATAGCTGGGTCTGTCCTCTTTCTCATGTTGCAATGAAAAGCTAGGACAGTCCTAGCTTTACGAATTACCCTAAGTTAACAGGGCCGTATGTGGACAGCAAAAAGATATATGATAATCATAACATCACCTAGAAAGATTCTATCTATTGTTCATGGCGGAGAGTAGTCAATAGCATAACCCAACTGGTTCAGTTTTGCGACAATTATTTCCCACAAATTTGTTTGACAATATATCGATCGGTACTCCATCGGCGTTGTTAATATCTACGGAGGTCTGGTTGAAGAGGTTGTTATATGATACCGTGTTGTTAAAGCTCTGAATATCGAGAAATATGCCAGTGTCCCCGCTATTAATCACGCTATTGGCATTTATAGCAAAGTGGTCAGAATCTATGAGCACAATTCCTCGACCCGCATTTTGATATATCTGGTTAAAACTTATTTTGCCTCCCCTGCTCGACTGGGACGCTATGCCAACACTATTTCCCTCAATGGATGTCGAATGGATTGCAACATCATTAGAGGCTTTAAGCAACACTCCAATCTTATTATCTGCTAACTTGAGATCCAATACACGGCCTGCAACACTCCCCGCAAATTCGATTGCTGTGTTAAAGCCTGCTATGACACCCGGTCCGACTATTGTAACATTATCTACATTTGGGATCGATATCCCGATACTTTCTAGTTCGAGAATCTTTGTTGAGTTTGTATTATTATTGTTGTTGTCCTTGACCAAGGATGATAGTTTATGATTGTTGAGCTTTATGGTTATTCCATCCTTGCCCGCAATCATTCCGATGCCAGTGCATTCAAGATCATTTGATAAAATGATGTCTTCCGTCAAGATCTGGCCGCATGATGCTGAGATTGGAGGGCTTTTGCTGTTATTATTATCATCACCATTGTTTTCTTTTTGCTTTCCAGTATTGTTACTAGCATTATTATTTGCAATACTGTTGTTGGCGGAGTTGTTAACAATATCAGCCACTATAGCGGCGAAGATCTGAGGTTCTGAAGGATCTAGTGCAGTAAGAGCTATGCGTGCATCCCCTCTTACATAATTCATAGACTTTGCATTTCGGGTAATCGATCCATACTTGTCTTGTGAAGATATTTCTTGTTGTTGTTTTGTTGGTTCTTCCTCTTGTTGTTGTTTGAAGATTGATATCATCGCCACTATCGAGGATAGTGTTACCAAGGCTACCAACCCTAACGTTATTGTAAGCCCAGAGCTTTGATATCCGCCAAGCCGCCGCATGCTCGCAAGTGAAGAAATCTACCTGTGCATATATGCAATGGGCATTCCCATTCCTGCAATTTCTTTCAGAAAAGCAAAGAGGACGATGTTGGTGTTGTCTTCTTTTGCTATAAGGAATTGTCACACAAGATACTATGAGCGTCTGACAGAAAAGCCCATGCAGAAGAGGATATTGGAGATTCGAAATTCCTCTACTGCTAATAACCACCCAACTGATGTTGTTACTATTGCAGAAGTTCTCTAATGTTGTTATACACCTGCAAGAGAGCGATTCCTTTCTCCGTTGCTCTATAGATTTTTTGCCTATTATCTTCTTCTACTTCTATGTAACCACTTTGTACCAAAAATGCAACGTATCTCTTGAATTGGGTGCTGGACAGGCCTGTCCTCAACAATATTCTCCTTCTGGATGCCCCGCCATTTGTGCTATCTATAACACTTGAAATAATATCAATTCTGTCGCGATTGTGAGTATGAGCATTATGGCCATGTTCTAACAGCCCGACCATTTTATTCTTCGGCTTGCGATCCTTGGTAGAATGATAACCTTCGTACTGCTAAAAAATTGGACATTTTGTCAATTTTCTTTTATGGCGATATGTCTGCAATATGAGAGCGATATTTTGTGATCAAAGAAAAAGAGGAGAGTGGTCTTGCACAAAATCCTGCTTGAGATCCCAGCATACCGGTCCTATTCCCTATAGCATCAGAGTGTCAGTACAAATTATTATCATCATCGTTAACATCAGAGCTGATGGTCTCATTGTTAAGCCGTAGAAATATACTCAAGATGACTGGTAGGGTATGACATTGCCCATTACATAAATAGTCAAATACGACGGTCTCTCTCAATATGAAATCTAAGTTTGCGATGTACTATACCTTAATGACAGGAATACTTGTCATCGCAGCAGCATTTTCAAGTGCTTTGCCTGCGGCGGCGGTCGAGGGATCGGAACCCGGGAACAACGGCGTCAAAGATCTTGGCCTAGATCTCCCCAACAGCGGAGATGGAGTACCGGCATGCGGCGCTGTAGTGACCGAGGATGTAACGTTGAACCAAGATCTCGAATGTGAGGGGAATGGGCTAATAGTAGGCGCAAATGATGTGACAATTAACCTCAATGGTCATACGATAAGATCAAACGGAGACAGCGATGCAGTGGATCTGACGGTAAAGTATGGCGACAACAATGGAATACTGGTTCCAGACGCAAACAATGTTACAATAATCGGGCCAGGTATCATAGCAGGCTTTGACAGGGCAGTGACATTTACAGGTAGCAAAGGAGGCCTGGTGAAAGATCTTGTCTTGAGAGACAACGATGCTGCGATTTTCATAACTGGGTCAAGCAAGCTCTCGGTTACTACGAATACCATCGACAATAACAAGTTTGGCATAGTATCGGAATCGAGTCAAGAGAACCAGATCATATTTAACCTGATAGCTGCTAATGAAAAACAAGGCATAGTCCTCACAGATAGCGATGACTACCTGGTGTTTGGAAATACAGTGTTTGCCAACGGCAACAACGGCATATTCTTGGATGCACAGAGCTTTGACAACTTTGTAGACTTGAACAACGTATTCGGCCATGCGAAGGCAGATATCAACAATGCTAACGGAATGCCAGTGAACGTAAACCACAACAACTTTGGAGAGAATAACAACTGCGGAATTGGCCTCCCAGGAGGCATCTGCTAGCCGCCAAAGTCAAAGCTCACATTGAAAGATCTGTGAGGCAACAACGTAAAGAAGCGACACAGATGCAGAGCAGGGGCAGCGACTACCAAGAACAGGACAATTGGCAGTCTGACCATCGCCCGCTACCCCTGTGGCTCCTTTTTTCTCATCTTATTTCACATATCTTGTGGCTTTTTTCCACCACAGCACTTTCAATACAGCACCTTTCTTGCAATCTAGCAGGTTCTTGCACAGTGCAGGGACTTTTGAGGTGCAATTCAGTATCTCAACTGATGACATAGGAAAGAGAAGATTGTATACTAATGTGGAAAGCTCACTAGCATGCCCGAATAATAATAGCAACTTTTGCTACCAAGATTATATACAATTATCGTGTAGCGATTCTCAGTGAAGTGGTGGAAGGGAAGGAAAAAGTCCGGCGGCAGCGACGATGATGGTGAATCCAAGGGCAAGCAGGACAACAATAGCGGAAAAGAGGAAGAACCCTCAACAAGAAGAAGCTACGATCGCAAGGACCCTGCGAACCTCAACAAGTATGATTGCTATTCCATCCTAGGCATAACCCACAATGCCACTGACGAGGAAATCAAACGTGCTTATAGGAGGCTTGCCCTCCAATACCACCCCGACAGAAACAAGTCACCCGAGGCCACCGCAATCTTTACTGTCATACAGATAGCCTACGATACCCTCATAGACCCAGGCAAGAGACGCAGGTACGATTCCACCATACCAGCACTTGGCAGTATCCAACAGACTACAATCAAGGTCGAGCTTGAAGGCGCATTCACAGAAGGATACGTGATGGACGACATTGCAGTCATTAGCATCAAGGACTCCGACGAGGCAATTGTGTTTGAAAACAGCGTTACGATCCCCACTATTTGGATACACACCCACGGAACCCAGAAGCAGTATTCAATATACACCGACGTGGCATTTGAGCGCCTGTTCAGGGCCATTTACAAATTGATGGACCCGAAAGAAAAGCTGGACGACCTTGAAGTCATGGGCAAACCGGAAATGCGCGCACATTTCGACGCAAGGTTCTGGAATAGAGGACAGACAAATGTGTCACTCTACTGCTACAGCTCCATGAGCTTTACAATCATCAACGGCCTGCCGTACCTTTACCTCCACGGCGCAAAGTACCACAACGCCAACCACGAGATCACGCTTGATTTTTACACAAAGCTGAGGGACGCGATCAGCAACATAATTTATTCAGAGCTTGAGGGAACCACGATCGAAGTGCCAAAGGAAGAGATGGAGCCGGCAACCATGTTCCAGCCTGTCAAACACATAAGCGAGCTTAGGCTACCACCAAGAGAAGTGTGTGCTACCTTTGCTAACATTTGCAGGACAAAGTCGGCACAGGCGGCAATCGACATGCTCTGCAAGATATACGGCGTCCCTTCAATGAGGCTCGTATTCCAGCACAGGTTTCCTGTTAATGACATGGTCTGCAGGGATGCAATAGCAGTCTATTATTCCGACGACATGATAGCATACTTTAAACCAGAAGGTACAAGCATGCGGACTATACTACATGAATTTTATCATCATCTTGTCAACTGCTACGGTGTCAGGGATATGTTGGACTACCAGATGATCCCTGATCCAGTTACCGGCTATTACGCCAGAAATGAGCGCGAGGAGAGGGCTGCCAACAGCTTTGCCGAGACTTTCTTGAGAAGAGCCATAGAATAATAATGGACGTGCAAGGATTCTTCTATTCGAATCCCCACTGAATCAATCAAGAAGGTACAAGAGCTACAATATTCAATATTCTTGACGTCAATTGATATTCGTACTTGCCATGATCACCTGTTGAGCTCTTACTCCTTGACGAGGGAATACACAGGCTGGATCTATAAGAATATACAATATGTTGACAGCCTCTGCAACCTGTTCTGTTATGCTCATCATATCGCACCAGCCCTTGACTTTATAGTCACAATGCTTACGTGTACTTGCACAGGTGTACGAGATTACTGGTTAGGTAAAACTTCTCTTGCACAGAATCAGGCAAGCAATCTCATTATACAAATTTCCTGAAAATTCTGGCATTATTACATTTTCGATTTCTCATTCCGAAATCCGTTCCAGAATAGTATTAATCATTCACCCAATTTATTCGGCGATGCAGCGATCAATAACCATAGGACTCATTATTCTAGCCTGCGTTGCTTTTACGCCATCAAGTCTAATAATGCAGGCCTATGCGGATGAGGATGAGTTCGGAATCGAAAAACTATACCCAACAGGTGATGAGACTTGGGAGATGGAAGATGACGATCCCAAGAAAGCAAAAGACGGAGACAACGATGATCACCCATTCCGATTTGGTACTGACAAGAACATAGAGGATCTCGACTACAAGGGTAATGGAATCTGGAAAATGGACGTAACAACCGGCTCTCACGAACATGGGGCCAGAATGCATGTTTACAGGCCGGATGGGGAAGATTGGAAGAATGTCGAGATGACTGGTTACTTCAAGGTGCTGGAAGGGGACGACCAGATAACTATGATAGCAAGGCACGGCAGGAGCTACCACGCCAACGACGGCTGCGAGGCATTGGGCTATTATGCGATGGTTGACATGGACGGTAATGCTTACTTTAAGAAGAAGTTGCATCATGAGGATGGCGGCTACTCTGATAGGGTAGCAGAGGTAGAGGATGCTATTGATGACCTCAAGGGCGAATGGGTGGGACTCAAGTTCGTTGTCTACAACACCGGTGACGATGAAGTAAAACTCGAGCTGTACGGTGATGCAGGGGACGAGACCAACGATTGGAAATTGCTTACAGAGTACACGGATGATGGCGACCTTGAAGTACATGAGCGCGACTGTGCCAGGCCAACAAATTACGTAATTGACGAAGCACAGCCAAGAGCCACCTACAGAATCGATGACTCAGAGTTCGAGTTCAAGAACCTCTCGGTAAGAGAAATAGAAGACGAAGACTAGGATGTATGCGATCTTTCTTCTTCTTCGCCCTTCCTCATTTTTCTCCCCTCCTGCACAATAATGATTAATAGACGAGGATGCGCTTTATTTTTCTGAAAAGTGTGTGATGACGACCAACATGAAATCTGAGAACCCCATCATAAACCAGATTCTTGATGCTTACAAACCTATGTGGTCCCTAGGTCACGCCGTTTCTCTAATGGGCTGGGACTTTGAGACTTACATGCCTAGGAAAGGCACTGAAGAAAGAGGAGTGGCGGATTCTCAGCTTCTGCTGCTGCATAAGGAGCTTTTGCTCAGCAAAAATTTTGTAGACCTTGTCGAGTCGGCGAAGAAACAGAAGGAAGGTCTCAATGATGTAGAGAAGGGCATCATCCGGGTGCTTGACAGGGGGATAACCAAGCAGCTAAAGATACCAAAAGAGCTGACTGAAGCAGAGTCTCTGGAAAGAATAAGGGGCAACATGGTCTGGAGGCAGGCCAGAGAAAAATCGGATTTCAAGATGTATGAGCCCCACCTCAAAAACATGATAGAAATAAAGAAGCAAATTGCAGAGAAGATAGGCTACGAAAAGCACCCGTACGACGCGCTTTTGGATCAGTTTGAAGAAGACCTTACGGTAGACGATTTAGATGAGGTATTTGGAGTGCTGACTCCACATATCCAAAAGATACTGAAAAAGCTCATAGATTCGGACAGCCCGTTTTGCAAGGGGAGCAGCAATAATAATCATCTTGAAAAATCAAAATATGACGTTCAAAAGGTGGATGAGCTCAATCGTGAAATATTAAAACTTCTGCAATATGACATGGAGCGCTTTAGAATGGATGTGTCTACTCATCCTTTTACTGAATCTCTTGGTCTCAATGACGTCAGGATAACTACCCGCTATGAAGGGACTGATTTTAAGAGATCGATATCCAGTACAATTCATGAAGCCGGTCATGCCTTGTACCACTTGCAGTGCGATCAGTCATTGTCGGTCACTCCTGTGGAAGGCGGATCTTCCCTAGGACTTCATGAGTCCCAATCAAGGTTCTGGGAAAATATTGTGGGCAGAAGTCGGCCTTTTATTCAATTGATCGCGCCCTTGATTAGAAAGCACGTAAGTTTCGCAAACCAATCTACAGATGAAGAGTTGTACCTATACTTCAATAGCGTCAAGCCGGATTACATACGAGTTGATGCCGATGAAGTTACCTACAATCTACATATAGCAATAAGGTACGAGATAGAGAAGATGATTTTCGGAGGCGAGCTAAGCGTCTCTGAGATCCCTCAATTTTGGAACGATAGGATGGAGCAGTTGCTTGGAGTAAGACCAACGCAAGATTCCCAAGGTGTGCTTCAGGATACTCACTGGAGCAGTGGCCTGTTCGGATATTTTCCTACTTACACTCTGGGAAACTTGATTTCAGCGATCATTGCTTCAAAGATGCGCAAAGACCTGAACTCTTACGAAGAAGACATCAGGAAGGGAGACTTTGGGCCTATCAAGGAATGGTTGAGACTAAGAATACACCAACACGGATCTGTTTATGCACCCAAAGTGCTTCTCAAGAACGCCTTCAACATTGATGGATATGATCCAAATTACTTTACAACCTACATAGAGAACAAATACCTCAGGTCCTAATAGACAACAGCTACGAAGAAAGATAGATCAGAAATACGCACGTGAAATTACCACTGTATATACCCGGTGTAGATATACTTATCAGTCCATTGCCACAGGTTGTAGTCTTGTTGGACGTACCGGTCAATGTGATAAATGAGTACCTAATCCCAAGAGATTACGTTAAACCGGATATCAGGGTTGGTAACTACTTTCTGGAATGGGACCGTTCTTCATACGGAATACCACAAAAGGAAGTCCCAAACCTTAGACGATTTATCGCAGACTTGGCCCCATTTTTGTCAACCATTATCTTTGAGGCTGCCCTTGGAATTCCAAGAAGCATCAGAGGAGGAAAAGCAAACACCAGCAAAGAAGTTCGCAAATTTGAAGAAACCTTTTCGCCACGGTTGCTGATCACGCGGAGGACTCGCGACTCCGAGTATGTGCTGCAGATGACAGCAGATGGCGAAGCCACGCTTGCCTGCAGCAAGATTATTACTGGCCATGACGGCAAGCAAGCTACTAACCTTTCTTTGAGCTGGAACTTGGGACAACTGCTCTTTGATAGGCAGCAGCGTTAACAACAACAACATTGTAAGAGTCAGTTATCCCCTGAACAGTTATTGACATCTCATATGACACTTATGCAGAGTCACGGCACGAGAACAACTCAAGAGTGGAATAGCATGCCCACAAGTCCACTGAGCGCCATATCACATAATCCGGACATCTCGTAAACGTGCCTTCTGTCAGGGTCCATCATGTCCATCCCGTTATCCCACCTCACAATGAAATCTGCTCTCAACAATATACGGATTACACCTGAGCCTTCAACCGTGCCCCATCTTTAATATAGGGAATTGGACGAATTAGCCCGAGAGACATATCGATGACTTCTATCACGGTGGCCAAATTCGGCGGCAGCGCCCTCGGGGTGGACGGAAACATGATCCCCATGATTATCGACAGGATAAAGCAGCTGCAGCAAGAGTCCAAGGTGGTCACAGTTTTTTCTGCTCCCCTAGTCGAGTACAACGGCAAGGTCAGCTCCATGACCGACGTCGCGATACAGGTGGGCAGAAGCTATGCCGCTTCAACACCTGTCGAGATAGAAATCCTGCGAGAAGTGTATGAGAGAATAGCAAACAAGTATGTGCAAGAAAGCCACCGACAAGAGTTTCTGGATATTCTTGACAAATTCTACCGGCAGGTAATAATTTCATTAAAGCAGGCTGCAGAGAACAAGCGCTTTGTCGATGTGATAAGGTCGAGAACGCTTGCATACAGCGGCGAAGTAACGATGTCATATCTGATGGACTATGTGATGCAAGCCGCAGGGATCAAATCGTCACACGTTCCAATTGAAAAATGGCCGATAATCACTGACGATAACTTTGAAGCCGCCAACTTTATGATAAGCGAGTCGAAGCAGCATTCCGATCACCTGGTCGATCTCGTGGAGCACAACGACGTAGTATCGATGGGAGGATTTATTGGCAGGACAGTAGATGGGCTTGAAACTACATACGAACGCGGTGGTTCTGACCGCACTGCAGCCGACATTGCGATATTGCTCAATGACAGATATGACGTCAAGATCGATCTTGAAAAGGACAGCGCAGTATTAAGTGCAGACCCGAGGATCGTAAAGGAGGATTTGGAATTCATCCAGTATCTGTCGTATAACGAAGCCAAGATCGCTGGCATGTTTGGCATGAAGATCCTTGACCCGATCGCGATAAAAGAGATCGATGACAACGACCTCGACATTCCGATTGTCATAACAGACATGGCCAAGCCCGGCAGCGTGACCATGATACAGAGAAACCCTCCTTCCGATACCGGCAACCCGATAAAAATAGTCACTGGCAAAAAGAACTGCTCAATGGTGAGGATGGAGAGCATTGCTGCATCGCACCTTGTAGCGTCGCTTGAGCTTGACAAGCAGTACCACGATTTCGTAAAGCTATCACCGTACAAAATAGACGACACCGAGATGACGCGCCTGTTGTTCCTTGATGCTGATTATGTTCGGCGTCACGAGAGACAGATCCGCGCCTACTATCCAAAGGCCGACATCGTGTATGACAGAGGGGTTGTCACGCTCATCGGGGACGAAATGTGGAAGGTTCCGAAAATAGCGTCGACTGCCAGCAGCATCGTCAGCGAGCACGACATCAACATCCTCAACCTCGACGCCCAAGAGGAGACATCGAGGATACTGATAGTCGTCGAGGACAAGGGATCAAGCGTTGCTGATGCAGTCAAGGCTATTCACTCTACAAGGAAAAAGATCCGCACATGACAGATGGCAAGATCTGGCTGAACGGCTCACTAGTCGATTTTGATAATGCAAAAATCCACGTGCTGACGCATGCGCTTCATTATGGGACTGGCGTCTTTGAGGGCATCCGGTGCTACAAGACCATCAACGGCAGCGCAATATTCAGACTAGGCGATCACATACAGCGTCTGATAGACAGCGGCAAGTGCTACTTTATGGATCTCGGATATTCAAAGCAGGAGCTGGAAAGAGCTGTAGTTGAAACCGTAAAGGCTAATGGGATGGAAGAGTGTTACATCAGGCCAATAGCATACTACGGCCATGGCAAGATGGGCGTAAACCCGATGCCAAACAAGGTTTCGGTTGCTATCGCTGTATGGAAGTGGGACGAGTACCTGAAAGGCAGCGCAGAAAAAGGCGCGCGCCTCATGGTGTCGTCATGGACAAGGATTGACGGAAGAGCGCTTCCGATGCGGGCAAAGGCAACTGCCAACTATGCCAACTCGGCCCTTGCAAGGGTGGAAGCTATAAAGGCCGGCTTTGACGAAGCCATTATGCTCAACTCTTCCGGCAGGGTGATAGAGGCAAGCGCGGAGAACATTTTCATCACAAAGGATGGCGCACTTGCGACGCCGCCTGCAACATCGGGAGCCCTAGAAGGCCTGACCAGAGACAGTGTCATCAAGATAGCAAAGGAAAACAGGATTGACTGCGAAATACGCGACATTGCCCGGGACGAGCTCTACACAGCAGACGAAGTATTCCTAACAGGCACAGCAGCGGAGATAAAGCCAGTCGGCGAGATTGACAACAGGACGATTGGCGACGGCCGCGCTGGCAAGATTACAAAGCAGCTGAAAGAGCTGTTTGAAGCCGTGGTTCATGGCAAGGACGAAAAGTTCAGCAAGATGTGGCTGACTCCCGTCAACTGAGCAAGATCTCCTATTACCACAAAATGAATGGCCAGGTGCACGGGCAGCGCGCCAGCCAGATACCACATAGCACTCCTTGCGTTCAGCCTTTTTGCAAAATACATTGCAACTAACCCGGAACCAAAGATTGCAGCGTGGATTGCGCCGTTGAGCAGCAGTGGATGATAGTTGTAAAAGAGATAAAGGGCGCTTGCGACGCCCGCCGCAATTCCAATGAGAAGATAGATCATCATCAGCGTAATATCCTTCCGCCCAAAGCTGCCACTTCTTTTTCAATCACTTTTGCTATCGTATCCAGCCTTTTCTTTACCTCTTTGCTATCGCTTCCACGAGATATCACCTGGATCCTTATCTGCGGAGTCTTCTTACGGTAATACCCGTGCGGGTGTGTTTTTAGGTAGATCGAGTTCTGGGGGTGCGACCCGACTATTCTCAACAGAGCAGGTGCTATCATTGCCTCAGCCACTCCTCTCACATTATAGTTGACCTCTTTTGCTACAAATGGACCTACGCCTTCTTTTATCAGCGGAAGAACCTCCTCTTCAAAGATAGCTTTCATTTCCGACGGGACGCCCTGCAAGCAGAAGATCTTGGTGTTCCCAGCCTGCACGAATACTGCTGGCGCACTGCCAAGCAGGTTCTGTATTGGGGTTGAGCCTTCTGGGATTCTGGCCATCTTTAGCCGCTCGTTGGTCAGCTCATAGTTGAGCTTGCGTACGGCGTAGCTCTTCCTCAGCATCTCCACGGCGCGCTCGTCAAGCACAGTCCTTACACCAAGCGCCTGTGCCACGCCTTCAAGCGTCAGGTCGTCATAGGTTGCGCCGAGTCCTCCAGTGGTTATCAAGATGTCAGGCTTTCTTGCAAGCGACTCACTGACTGCAGTCGATATTTCGACAAGGTCGTCGCCTACCACTGTCACCCTTTTCAGCGTACCACCCGCGGCAGCAATTTGCCCTGCGAGCCAGTGAGCATTGGAGTTGATGGTGATGCCCGAAAGAAGCTCGTTGCCGACACACAGGATTTCAACTATCATGCGTTAAAGACCCTGCTCAACATAATAAGCTCGGGGCCGGTTGTAAGCGTGCCGACAATGACTGTCTTGCTGTTTGCGACGATACCAGACGACAAGAAAGGGATGCCGTTGTTCACCGTCACCGGCTCTGCCGGCACCTGCAGTATCTCAGAAACTAGCTTAACTTCATCCTCGCTTGCTCTAGGGGTCACGGCCGCGCCGACATTCGTGGCGACTATCATAGACCCCGCCTGTACAAAGCCTCCCACTGTCATGGTGTGAGCGGGCACTCCAAGGACATCCTGCACCTGTTGGCCGACCTCTCCTTTCAGAAGGGGCGAGACTATGGCGCCGTTGTCGTTTGCCACGATGAGGTTGCCTATCGCAGTGAGCCGGCTCTTTAGCCGCTCCACTTTGAGCTTGCTTGTTTGCCGGATGGTCTCGACCTCCTCGTCAGAGGCTATGGAGGGTAACAGGATGCCGTTGTTGTTCATGACTGTCATTGGCCCAAGCAATCGAGTGCCTGCCACCGAGGTGTGCACTTCCCTTACCTGCAGGTAGTCGGCAAGCTTCTCCGACTTTGTCTCGGAAAACCCGGGTGGGACTAGTATCAGTGTATCATTTGTCTTGACAAAGATGCCTATGTTTGGGCTCTTGTAGAACGTATAGCGGTATATGGCCAATTATGTGTACAGGCATGGGAAATAACCGATATGAACCTAGCGGGCTGATGATTTATAGAGTTTTCATGACACAGTCCCTGATCGCAGCCAGAGTGGTTTGACTATCTTGATCTTGGCCTTTCCCTTGCTAACGCGTGTTAGGCCAAAAGCCACCCTGCTGCATAGTTTGCGTAGTACTTTTTCAGGATTGACTGTGCTTACAATACAAGGCAGTATCGGCCTAGCAGGTCGCCCGTGATATCCATCTCCCGACCTTCAAGCGAGTGACGATATTGATCGATCCATCCAGAGGCTATCGCTGCGAGGTTGATTGATTGATTGCCTGGAGGAACTCATTTCCCGCTACCAATAAGAATATTAGAAATGCCAATAGCTGATAGCCTGCATAGTGCATCATCAAGACATTCTAGACAGGCTTGCTCTCACATACATGGAAAGGCATTTCCTGACTCTGGAGGAAGACACGACTGTAGCTATGGCAGTCGAGCAGATGCAAGAGCAAAAGCTCGACTCGATCATTGTGTCAAGAGGGGGCATTCCGGTTGGAATCGTCACTAACAGTGACGTAGTTGAAAGGGTGGTGCTCAAGAGCGAAGATTCCAAGATGGTTGCGATCAGGTCTATCATGTCGTCACCTCTAGTGACAATATCGTCGACAGGAACAGTCAAGCAGGCTCTGCAGCTAATGCGGGTCAACAAGATAAAGCGCGTTCCCGTGTTCAACAACACCGGCGTGATTGGAATAGTTACGCAGCGGTCGCTGGCAGACGCCGTCAGCAAGTCAGTGCTGGAAAGGACACTAGAGCGGGCCAAGAAGACGTTCAAGATGCGGTACAAGCCGGTGCTGGGCAACCTGGGCATGCTCCTCCAGTTCTCTGCAGTGCTGCTGGTAGTGCCGGCTCTGGTGGGTACAGCCCTTGGCGAGGCCGGCAACATTACGGGCGTTTATCTTGAGGTAGTAGGTCTCTCCTTTACCGGGTTTTTCCTGATGGCGTACGGCGAGAAGGGCCAGATGAACCTGAAGCAAGCCTCGATCTTTATTGTGGCAAGCTTTATCGTGATGTCGCTTTTCGGCTCGCTTCCCTACATTTACCTCAATCCATTCACTCCCGACATAGATGCAAGCTCGCTCTTTGTCAACAGCCTGTTTGAAAGTGCCTCTGGATTTACCACCACCGGGCTTTCAACTATAACGCAACCGGAGAATCTTCCCCAGAGCTTTAATTTTTACAGGTCATATACACAGTGGGTCGGCGGTCTATCTTTTGTATATCTGGTGATGATTCTCTTCTTCCCGGAGGAAAAGCTGAGCGCGTGGAAGAGCGTGATCGGCGGTGGCATGATGCGCCTGAAAGAGTTCATCGTGACGCTGGTCGGGATATTTTCAGTGTATACGATCATACTGGTGCTCGTGCTCATGTCCACAGAGCAGTTAGGGGATCTCTATTCTATTGCTGCAATTCTCTCTAGCATTACTGGCGGAGGCTTTGCTCCAACGTCGAACCTTGTTTCGCCAGACCACCTGTATTTCCTGATGATAGTCAGTGCCGGCATGATTCTATCAGCCCTTCCGTTCGCTTTCCACTACTACATTTTCAGCAAGAAGGGCCTTATCAGCAAAAAGACGCTCGGGCCGGAGGTAACAGTGTATCTCATAATGATGGCTGCCTCGGTACCTATCCTCTTCCTGTTGATCCCAGGTATCGACATCGGCACAGCTGCATTCCATACAATAAGCACGTCCACCACCACAGGGTTCCAGTACATAGACATGTCTGCAATTCCACCGGCCGCAAAGGGATTCCTGATAGCCACGATGCTGATGGGTGGAACCGCATTCTCTACAGCCGGCGGCATCAAGGTGGGCCGTTTCCTCATCCTGTATCAGGAGTTTGCGAAGAGGATTGGGAAAAAGAGAAGCGAGGGGGAGGAGGAGATGCATGACGAACCCTACACGCCAGCTCAAGACACATACAGCTCGATTTCGTTCACGGCAAATCCTCATAGAAGCTCCGAGGACGACGGCATGCCGGACACGACTAGAAAGGAAGAAAAGTACCGCATCCGTGACTTCAAGGAAATCCTAGAGAAGCAGGGCGAGCTGTTTCGGGTGATCAGGGAGGTACTGGGTATAAAGCTGGTAAGGGAGATCCTGCTCGTGATCGGGCTTTTTATCTCCATCTCCATATTGACTGGAATTGTGTTGAGCTATAATACAGGCAGGAGCTTTGAGGACGGCCTGTTCGAGTCAGTCTCTGCGCTTTCGACAACCGGCACAAGCGTAGGGATAACTTCGCTACAGCTCGACCCATTTTCAAAGCTGATGCTGACTGCAAACATGATAGTTGGCAGGTTCGAGATAATAGCGATACTGTACATCTTTTTCAGCTCGCTGAGGAAATAGAAAAAGAAGGCCCAATAGCAAGATCATCGTTTGTTACTGCTACAGAACATCTGAACACACTGACAGCACAGAAAAATCTTGGTGTGAGCCCATGCGTAGTCAGGCAAGGGCTTTTGCCGGCATAAAGTCCACGGTTACGCCGCGCTTTTGATCGTAGTCAAACACGTACATTTCATTACCAGCCACCGGGATGCTTTCGACCTTGCCGCTCTTGCACGTAGGGCAGAGGCTTTCGACTCCGCGACCGTCCAGGTATGAAGCGCACCAGTAGCACGAGCCACACAGTGTAAAGTAGACTTGCTTTGAAATCCTTTCCTTTCTAATTGCTGGAATAGTGTTAATTGTTTTTTCCATTATCTATTATCAACTCCGTCTAAATCGTCACTTCAGTGAAGAATCGAGACGTACGTCGAACGTTGTTTTTCAAATAGCAGTTTTAAACGTTTCCCCAGTTGCTGCTTGTAAACAACATAGTAACTTACAATACCAGAGTCATGTGCTCGAACAATCATCATCCAAGCAAGCGTGGTTTCCTAGCTTCTTGAACAAAATCTCAAGTTGGACCCACGCTGCATAGAAAGAAATCGACAGGCAGCGAATCATGAAGAATTAGCGCAACACACATTAACGAATTAGCAAAAGTGTGGAAAGGATGAATCCCGAACAGGCATGCTCTGCGTGCGGTTCCAGCTTGACCCCTTTCGAGGAAGCGCGCTACTTTTGCAAGATATGCAAACAGCATCATTGCAGGTCATGTGGGGAATGGCACGACTGCCAGAACGTCTAGGCTCGGGAGCCTTGTGTCATTTTGTGGGGTTGCTCGCCGTCCGTGATCGCTTCTTTGCGCTGCCTGGGCCTGTCCACATCAAAAACCAGCTTGCAAGTGTAGCAGCGGATTGGGCATCTTGACTGCTTCCACGGGTAAAGCATTCGAGATTCCCCTGTGAACACCGCTCTCCAGTGTCTGCAATCACTAGAGGTTCGGAGATAGATATATGGTAAGAACATAGACAGTTTTGCAGAGTTTGTCTTTAGGGTCCTTCTTGTACTCATTCTGATTATTGTCTATTGCATGATGGACTTTTCCAAAGCTCTTGCATCCAGTAATGGCAGCGGTCATTCTCTCTCCCTATAATGATATGCAATAGCCTGCCAAAACGGTCTCACACTCCTGCAGTGCATCATCCTGTGGGGGGCAGGTATCTGGTTGCAGGTACGTGTTCTGTAAAGTGCGTATATTTGACGTGACTTGCAAAGTCATCTATAATATTATTATCTTTTTCACTATGACTTCCCTTTTTCGAACCCAGATATCTTCTATAGGTCGGTTGTGCCATAGATACATTGTGACTGAGGAAAAGAAAGTTGTGAGAGTGACCAAAGATGGTTCAACGGCAACCTACAAGGAAACAGAGGTAAGAGGCTCCACCCACATAATGACGAACGATAATGAAGAGTTGAAGGTTAAAGCGCTGCGTGCTGGAGATGCGGTGACTGACCTTGTCGATTCTGCACTTGACAAGGCAGCAGGTCTGGTGAAGACCAAGGCTGACGAGCTCATAAAGTCAGGAGCCTTGGAGCCAGGTTATGCAGCAGCTAAGAAAGACTCGGCGGACATTAGCCGTCTCGGTCCGCTAGTAACAGAACTTGCCACCATCTTTGAAGATACGATGACGGTCATTCAAGACCATGCATATGAAGAACAGGTCAGATTACTTACGGGCTATAAGAAACTCATTGAGGAACAGATCAGCGTTGTGGACTCGAGGATTCACTTTGTCAAGAGGGTGCGTTAGTAATCATGACTTGTATTTGGAATATAGCCATATGCCGCCTCCGACTAACACGATCCCAATGATTATGGCTGCAATCACCGGAGCAAGGAGCTGGATGAGAAAGCCGGCTATGGCGAAGAATATTACAAGTATGACAATAGCAACAGCAATGGCAGCTACAGCGCCTAATACCATAACCTAGCTGGCGCGTGTCACCTTATTATTGACTTTAAGACAAACTACAAGAATCATCTACAATCTAATTTATCATGTGCATCTCATGTCCAGATGGTTTCAAGGTCATTTTTTCTTGCTTTATAACATGTTTTCCAAATACTGCCGTGGTGTACACATGTAATACATCACGAGCACATTTGTCAAACAGAGATGTGAATTGGTGGTGAAGTAATCCCTGCATCATAGCAGGAGAATATTTCTGCAACAGCACTGCTGTCCTCTTTTCATCTGCAACTTGCACCCAGACTCCTCCAGAAGCTGTTACACAGGAAAATGTCTCTACAACTGGTACTTACTATTACGATCAATCTCAGGATGTTACCGGGATTAGATATTGAGTACAGAGCCCCGTTGAACTATACTAACTGTAGAGGGGTCGCCTTGACAAATGGATATAGAGGACGCGGTAGTGAGGAGGGCAAGCAAGCCCCGGATGGACAAGAAAATATCCGTCCACAAAAGAAGTTGTTCGCAGAGTGTTATTCGTACGATAAAGAGGAGTGATCAAAAAAGTAGTATTTTGGAAAGTTCGCAGGCGCACCTAAAGGAGGGTTTGGGATTTCTTTGTCCCCCCATACTGCATATCAGGCTATCTAAAAGATCTCTTCGTCCTTTCTGATTCCGCCTAGACCTGTCTTGATGCTGGCAGCGCATTCCAAGCACACACTCTTTGAAAACGGAAAGTCCTTTGTGCACTTTTTGCAAACAGGATTCTTGCATTCAGGGCAGTCCATTGCTGCAATACGCGTGTTACAAAGATAGCAGAGCGTCATATGGCGTAATAATATATGCACTGGTGACGTAAAAGGTTTAGCTAGATAATCGAGCCTGCACTGCGGTGTCGTTGTAGTGCCTCGAGTGTGGTAGGCGCCGTTTTTGAGTATCCCCCAGGCGCACTCCGAGCAGAGTTAGCAGTAGGTTATCGCGCGATGCTATTACCATTATTGTTGTTATTCTCCACCCTTGTGACACCTTGCATTTGCATACCTTGCTGTTGCTTTCATAACCCACAAAATCCGTTGTGACATGGTTAGAGTATAGTTCCCATTGACCTATGACTTTCCAGACAACAATTGTGACTTGTCGGATCATAGCATCTAAATATTTTTAAGTACTGCCAAACTGCCAACTTGCATTATGAGTCAGGCGGCCGGGCACATTTTCGCATGCACAAGCAAGAGCGAACGGGAATGCTTTGACAGGATGCTCTTTGCCGCAAGCCGGATATATGGCGAGAATGTCCTCAAGATAAAGAAGGGCGACCTGCTCTTTCTGCTCAACCTAGACACAGATACGCTCTACGGAACATTCCGTGCCAAGTCCGCCGGTGCAAAAGACATCGTACCGGAAGCATGGAAAGGCAGGTACCCGTATCAGGTGCGTGTGTCACAAAACGGCAAGGTGCATTCAACTGCAGGAGCAAAAAAGGTCCTGTCCGCAATGGGGGTCAGCAACTGGCGCGACACTCTGGACGGCGAACTCGCTTACGCCCTTTCTCGATACTTGGAGAACCCAGATAACAGCAAGCTCAAGACAGCAAGAAAGATCGTTGCTGAAGCTGATGACAAACCGAGACTCGAGTCTACCACCCTTTGGGATTATCCTAGGCAGAGTTATGGCAAGACGCAAAAAGGCAACAACAAGTATGCCGGCGTTACCCCTGCTTTTGTAATTTACAACATGGTCAAGCGCTATACGGAGCCGGGTGACCTTGTGCTCGACCCTATGGCCGGCAGCGGCACTACCATCGACGTGTGCCAAGAGGAGGGCCGCAGGTGCATCGCCTTTGACATATCGCCGACAAGGCCGGACATCAAGCAAAACGATGCGCGCAAGATTCCACTTGCCGACGAAAGCGTCGACATGGTGTTCATCGACTCGCCGTACGGTGACAACATCGACTACAACGACCAGCCGAACAACATCGGCAAGCTTTCCGCGGAGGACGACGAGTTTTACAAGGCCCTTGACATGGTGATGGCCGAGTGTCACAGGGTATTGAAGCCGGGAAAGGTTCTTGGCTGGCTGATAGGTGACCAATGGGTAAAGAAAAAGTTCACACCAGTCGGCTTTTACGTCTATGACGGCCTCTGCAAGTATTTCGACACCGTCGACATCATTTGCGTGGCAAGGAGAAGCCAGACCTCGAACACCGGCATATGGCACAACCGTGCATTACGCTTCAACTTTTATCTGCGCGGCTTCAAGTACCTGTTTCTAATGAGAAAGCCGGCGGCCATCGAGAAAAAGGAAGAGAGAAGAAAAAGGATCAGCTGGACGCAATATCCCAGAAGCTAGTCCAAAGAAACTGTAAAGCTATTTTAGAATTCCTTCCCATAACGAAAAATGAAATTATTTTTCATATTTCTGGAGGAATTGACTGATTACTGAGATTACCGCGACCAAGATAAATAGAAAATACAGAAAGCTCTTACTCGTGAAACTGCTAGAAAACAGATCCACATTCAGGAAGAAAATCAGTGCAATTGCATCAATTGTGTTGATTATAGTATCTGTGTTGACTTTTGGAGCGCCAGGCTTTATGGGCGCACCAAGAGCTGACGCGGCTCCAGCCTGCGAAGACATAAGAATCGCACGTGTGTCTGCGTCAGGTCATGAAGAAATCAACCCACCAGCAAACGCAATCGACAACAACATCAGAACCAGATGGGCCAGTTTCGGCTTTGGCTCTTGGATCGCGGCAGACCTAGGGCAGCAAATGACTATTTGCAGCGTTGACATTGCATGGTACAAGGGCGATACAAGGGTAAACGACTTTACCATCTCTGTCTCAAGCGACGGCAAGAGCTATACACAGGTCTATAGAGGAGAGAGTAGCGGTGCAACAACAAACCCAGAGAAGTACACGCTCAAAGGGTCGGTAACAGCAAGATATGTGAGAATAACTGTCAATGACATCAACAAGGGCGGCAACAGCGAATGGGTCAGCATAACTGAAATTGATGTTAACGGCTATACCCCATTACCGACTTTGGCAGGAGGAGATGCAACAAATCCCACAGTCAGGATAACGAGCCCAGCTAATGGTTCGACTGTCACTCCAAGTGCAAGCGGCACAATTACAATTCGAGGCACAGCAACCGACGATAAAGCAGTCAAGATAGTCGAGGTGAGGACCGACAGTGGCGCATATGTGGCAGCCACTCCAAAGGCACCGGGAGACTGGTCTAGCTGGAGTGTCGTTATGCCCATAACACCCGGCAACCACAGAATAGTCCCAAGGGCGACTGACAATGCGGGCAACCAAGCATGGAACTCGATATATGTTACAGTTAACACTCGGTCTTCAAGTGAAGTAAGCGTAAGCGCAAGTACACTATCTTCTACTACATCGGACAAGTTTGGAGTCAAAAAGATCTACCCCACTGCAAAGGGCGGAAACGAGTGGTACGTCAACATGGAAAACCCAGCTAACGATCCCATGTTCAGAAATCTAGAGACCATGAAAAGACAGTCTGATGGCTCTTGGCAGGTAGATGGAGGAAGCAACGGTCAGGTAAGGCTGGAGGCGTGGTCACCAGTGAATCAAAAGTGGCTCAATGTCGAGATAACGATGTATGCCAAGATGGTAAGCGGTTCCAATGAGCTCTTGCAGCTGTATTCAAGGGGTGGGCACCACACGTCAAAGGATGAATGTCTCGGCAGCGCATACAAGGCCAGACTCTATGGCGACGGCCAGGCAAAATGGGTCAAGGAGGTCAACCACCCGGCGTACACTAGCAACAAGGGTTCTGTGGACGTTACAGACAAGCCACTCAAGGGCAGATGGGTTGGATTCAAGGCTGTTATCTACAACTTTGTAGAAAACGGCAAGACCTATGTCAGGATGGAAAGCTACATCGACGACGACGTGACCGATTCGAAGGGCAATTTGGTAATTCGAAACAACTGGAAGCGAGCTTCCGTAGTGGAAGACAGGGGCGGATGGGCCACAAATGACAGCGACTTTAACCCTGGCTGCGCGCCGCTGAACAAAGACAGCACAAAGAAGTACAGGCAGAGGGACGAAATACTGAACATGCCAGGTGGCACATCAACCCAGAACATTGCAGCGTTCCGCAGTGACGACCTAACATGGAACTTCAAGTATCTGAGCGTGAGGGAGATACAGCCTCCCAAAACCGCCTAAATTTTTTTCATAATTATGGGCAGAAGATTATTTGCTTGTCTATAATTACCGTACTTGGTTAACATTCTAAGGAGGTATATCTTCTCTATTAGGATCATAACAACATGCATGGTGTTGAAACTTAAGAAACAGTTTGTTTGATTGTGTTGTTGAGCACTATTATTATTGCTTGCCGAAGCCTGTGCTGTGCTTTTCTATCACTTCTTCTATAGTTTCGTTCAATGCGGCTTCTGCAATGTCACTTGCGTATTCTGCCGTCCTCCGGATGTCTCCAAGGGCGAGCTTGACACTTGCAGGGTCGCGCCTTATCTCCTTTTCAATCGCAGCTACGGCCTCGACTTCCAGCTGCCGGATGTTCTCGGCGTTGTCTACTGTCCTATCTGCCAGCCGGTAGTCACGCCGGAGCAGCGCCTCTACAGAGTCGCCCAGAACTGTGCGTGCAAGCTGGCTCATCTTTTCTATTTTGTTGAGCGAATCCTTTGGTATTTTTTCCTTGAGCTTTATCGCATGGTTGGCAATTCCGCATGCATGATCCGCGACCCGCTCGATGCTCTTGACAGCGACCCTGTAGCTTAGGCAGTCAGATGGATTCTTTAGTCCCATCTCCCGGAGCACCCTGCCGTTCTGTGTAGCCATGACTAGGTTGCGCAGGATATAAAGGCTGAACCTGTCGACCTCGTCGTCTGACTTGATCACTTCTCTTGCAAGCTCGTGATTGAGCTCCGCAAGCGCGGACATCGCGTCCCGGTGCATCGAGGAAGCAATAAGATACATCCTCCGGATAGCGGTGTTGACTGACAGCTCTGGAATCGACAGCAATACCTGCAGTGTGATGTTGTCGGACGCGTCAGCTATCATTTCCGTTCCAACTAGGCTACGCCTGACCACTTCCCTTACCGCATCTCGGAGCGGCGGACTTATCCTGCCTGATTTTAGTTTCATATGAACGATGTTGTAACCAGCGAGATACATTGACACTACCTTCCGCTTGACCGTGTTGCTGCTCTCGTTTGGCAGTATTATTGTCGTGACTTCGCTGAGCGACTCTGATGGCCTAGCTGTCACTGGGATCACAGATAGCGAATTGTCCCCCTCGCGGATTAGGGCAACTTGGTCGCCTGCACGGAGGTGCATTTCCTCAACCCATTTCTTAGGCAGCGACAAAACATAGGTTGACCTGCCGGTGAACTGCACTTTGCGGACTTCTTTATAGTCCGAGTCGGTCCTCACGTGAATGCACAATGATGATGTGAATAAACAGTTTGCGAGAATAGACTATATGCCACTACATACATACATGTGTTCTATATACATCCACCACATGTGTTCTAGCGGATGGGCCAGAAGCTGCAGCAGTCACAATGTAATGGGCCGAGTCATCAATATTACAGGCATCAATGGCATTATCTGCAGAACGGACTGAAAGGCCTGTTATATCCATGACGATGTTGATGATTCGCTTCAGCCTGAGGTCAGGCAGGAAGGAAGGTCAACGGCTATTCGGACTACAATCTAACCAAATTTTCCCGAGACGTAGCGCTCAGTGAGCTCTTTTCGCGGATTCTCAAAGACCTGCTTTGTTGCCCCATATTCGACAAGCTCGCCGAGGTACATGAATGCAGTATAATCAGAAACGCGAGCCGCCTGCTGCATGTTATGTGTTACAATTATTATCGTAAGATCTTTTTTCAGGTCGTTTATCAGCTCCTCTATCTTGGACGATGCAATTGGATCAAGCGCCGATGTTGGTTCATCCATCAGGAGTACTTCGGGCTGCATCGCAAGTGCCCTTGCTATGCAAAGCCGCTGCTGCTGGCCACCGGACAGGCTGATGCCAGGCTTACCAAGCTCGTCTTTTACCTCTTCCCATAATGCTGCGCCTTTCAGGCTCTCCTCTACTATCTCGTTAATCAACCTCTTGTCCTTTATGCCGTTCAGCTTCAGGCCAGCTGCAACGTTGTCGTAAATGCTCATCATAGGGAACGGGTTAGGCTTTTGAAACACCATGCCCATTCTTCTCTTGATTATGACGGGATCGACACTCTTGTCGTAAATGTCAATTTGGTCTAGAAATACGCTTCCTTTTACGGCCGCGCCGGAGGTCATTTCATTCATTCGGTTCAGGCAGCGAATTAGCGTTGTCTTGCCACAGCCAGACGGGCCGATAAGGGCGGTCACGGTATTTTCCTTGATATCAAAATTGATGTCTTTCAGGGCCTGCTTGGTCCCAAACCAAGAATTAAGATGCCTGACAGAAACCTTGTGGTTGCACGAATCGAGATCGGCGTGGTCAGCCTTGTAATCAAGGCTGCTGTCATAGTATTCTTCGATACTCATCTGGCAAAGCTCCTGCGCTTTGGATAATTAACGATTGTCTACATAGATCACTTAGTAAAATATAGAGGACGGTTTTCATTTACTGCTCATACCTTCTTCTGCTTTCTTCTCGCCTCCCAAAACGCGCCCGGATAGATGCGGGTAAACACTGATGCCCTGCTCGACCTGAACTTTTTCTCAAGTACAAGGTATCTCAGAGCCACGCTGAGCGACAGGATCATCAGTATCAATACAAGGGCGCCTCCCCATGCAAATTCGTGGGATGCAGAGTAAGGCTGCTGAGATAGCCTCCAGATCCTGAGAGGCAGAGCATCAACTGGCCCCAAGAACCCCTGGAAGAACAGGCTTGTCCCAAGTATTGTCATGATGAGCGGCGCAGTCTCGCCGGCGATCCTGGATATTCCTAATACAATTCCTGTCAGGACGCCGTTCCTTGCGCTTTTGAGTGTTACAAATATCGTCACCTTCCACTTGGGTATTCCAAGCGAGTGGCCCGCTTCCCTGACTGAGTTTGGAACAAGCTTGAGTGTTTGTTCGGTGACTCCCAGTACGATGGGTATCATTATTATTGACAAAGCGACTGCGCCGGCCATCACGCTAAATGAGCCTAAGGTAAGAACCAGAGTGATATAGCCTACAATGCCTACCACTATTGACGGCAGACCGGTCATGACATTATTGAAGAACCTGACAATGTACGGGAATTTGCCAGTGTCAGCATATTCTGAAAGGTAGATTCCGGCAAGTATCCCGATTGGGACCGCGATCATCGACGCAAGGCCTACCACTATCAGAGTGCCCTGTATAGCAGGACCCACTCCACCATCACCTCTTACTATCGAGCCCTGTGGTCTTGTCAGAAAGTCAAAGCTTATCGCAGAAGCGCCGTTCTTGAAGATTTCAAACAATATGCTGCCAAGTGGAACTAACGCCAAAGCCAGACAGACAATAGTCATGCACGTTACTGCTCTGTCAATGATCTTGCGCCTAGTACTCATCCTATTGATCGCATCCCGAATTATCTGCTTGCGATTATCTGCTGCTACTATTCTTCTTCCGCTGCTGCTCGCCCTCATTCTTTATCTCCCGGAACCACCTTGATCATTCTGGATACCAGAAACTGCGCACCAATGTTGATCACCATTGTTATTATGAGCAGGACGACTGCCAGCGCAATAAGAGCCGAAAGATGAAATTCGGTTACCGCCTCGTTAAACTCGTTTGCTATTACACTTGACAGGGTTTGGCTCTGATCGAAAAGCGAATCAGGTATGGCTGAGATGCCCACAGTGTTGCCGATAACCATCGTGACCAGCATTGTCTCGCCGACAGCTCTTCCCAACCCAAGAATCGACGCTCCAAGCAGGCCGGCCTTGGCATACGGAAAAACGAACTTCCACACTGTTTCCCACCGCGTAGCTCCAAGACTATAGGCCGCCTCCCTCTGCGAGTTTGGCACGGCCTTTAGTATCTCGCGTGCGATGGATGAGATGATCGGAATTATCATTATTGCAAGCACAATGCCTGCGGTAAAGACATCAAGCCCGATGGGAGTCTTGGCGAAAAGGGACAGCGAGTGGCCGAAGGTTTCGTACAGCGGCCTCTCAACATAGCCGGCGATCCAGAATCTGAAAACAAAGAGTGCCCAAAGGCCATAGATGATGCTTGGGACCGCAGCAAGCACTTCGACAATGTATGCCACTGGCGTTCCTATTCTGGGTGGAGCGATCTCAGAGATAAAGACGGCGATCCCGAGGCTGATCGGCACGCCAATCGCCATGGCAATACCTGCACTCACCATCGTCCCTACGATATAGGGGAGGGCCCCGTACGACTCTCTTCCCTCCACAGGGTTCCAGTCGGTACCGCCGAAGAACTGAAAGAACCCTTCTTTTTCAAACGCACTGAGCGAACCGTCGCTAATAGAGAATATCACCAAGCCGAGCATCAGGAGCGTATAGCCAGCAGCCCCAAGAACTATCCACTGGAATACAGCATCACCCCTGTGCCTGCCGCTTGGAAAAAACGACCAAAGCTTGGTTTTTCGCTCTTTGTTCGACCGCGTCGGTTCTTGTCTTGCTGTCATAAGCTCAAAGATGCTGCCTTGATTGAGGTTGGTTTGTATTTTACTATTGTCAACAGAAAAGCCGTAGATGAAAATGAACTATATAGGAAAAAATTGAAAGGAGCAAGCTTTACAATTGTTGGTTGGTTCCAGCTCCCAGTCCACGTATGCTGCTGCCCCTGGATCTGGTGTATGCCACGACGCCAAATATCGACGCTGCCAGCACTAGTACCGCGACGACTTTGAATTCGGGGACCACTGTTGCGCCATGTATGTTCACAGAATTCTCCCCATCGGGCACCGTGAACCTGATCGTTGTTGACGAAGAGCTCTCAGACATTGTTTCGAACTCTATTTCTTGATTGCCCGCCCTTACCGCATTTATACCCTCGATCATACTCTTTGGCAGCATCAGCTCGATCTCGCCGTTTCCTTCAAGCTGGACCGTCACGTGCTGCTGCGGGGTGATGCTGATTGCGGTCGCCCGGGCATCGGCACCCGTGCCTGACACCACGTAGCTGGTTCCGTCATGCGTAGCTGATATTGAGAATGACTGTCCTTGCGCCTCGGTTGGACCTTGTCCAGATTGTATCACGGGCTGGCCATTATAGGTCAGTGAAGCAAGCGTCTGCATGTTGAGTTCTTGCACTTCGTCTGGCAGTGGAACGTATGACAACTCTTCTGCGAACACTTGACCTTCGTCGCTTATGGCCCACGCGATAAAGTCGACTACTGCCCTTGCTTTTTCTATGCTGTTGATTGATGCGCTCATATCCCGATAGACAAGTAAGTAAGTAAAGCTTGCAATTGGGTACGAGTTGGCTCCAGGCGCATTGAGCAGGTGCACGTCTCCCCAGTATTCGTTGCCGGCCGGAAGTGTCGCAGCAGCCTGCCCGACGGCTGTGCTAATAGATTCAAGCGTCGGCTCGATAAAGTTGCCGGCCTGGTTCTGTATGTAGGCATAGTTTATTCCGGTGGTAAGGGCGTATGCCAGCTCTACATAGCCTATCGAGTTGGGAGTGTTCCTCACAGTGTTGGCGACGCCTTCGTTCCCCGGTGCTCCAACGCCTACGGGCCATTCTACGGCGGTTCCAGCTCCCACCTGCTCATCCCATTCGGGGCTTAACAAAGAAAGATATGAAGTCCATACAAATGTGGTGCCAGAACCGTCCGACCTATGCACGACCACTATCTCGTTCCTTGGGAGCGGCACGTCAGGATTAAGTTCTGCGATTCTGGCATCGTCCCACATCGTGATTTCACCTCTGAAAATGTCTGCCAGTATCGGCCCAGTGAGGTGCAGCCCCTTCTGGTTGAAGCTAGGTATGTTGTATGCCACCACAACCGACCCGATGGCTTCGGGGATGTGCACGGCTGGCGCTGGAAGTGCATCTGTCCTTTCGTGATTCAACGGAGCGTCAGTCGCTCCGAAATCCACTGTTCTTGCAGTAAACTGGGCTATGCCCCCTCCACTACCGATTGACTGATAGTTTATGTTAACTCCAGACTGTATTTTTGGATATTCAACACGCCAGGTATCGATCAGTGGGAAGGGAAAAGTTGCACCTGCCCCGTTGATTGCGATCTGATTCTGCGCATAGGTTTTTGTTGCCAACATTGGTACTACTGTTGGTACAAAAGACGCCAACAGTGTGCCAGCGACAAGCCATACGCACAACAACATGCGTCGGTCTAATGTATGCATGTTTTGGGGAAAAGAAAATGTGGATTTAGCATTGCCCGCTATAATTCACATGTATCTCGATAGCGCTATGATGATTATATGATCTCTATAGGGGATAAGATTTCAATCAGAATTGTAGAATATTTTTCATTACAAAAGTCAAGCAGAGGTTGGCGACTGGAATCCCCTAGCTGGAGAGGCGGGGATGGCAGCAAATCAATAGCTTGGGGTTTCCAGCAACCTCAACGTTGACTCGCCATTATTATTGTGAGACTTGAAGAAAAGGGCAGCCAACATGAATCATGTAGGATCACAGTATCTACCGCTTGATGTTTGGCAACGGATATCAAATCATTGTTCCAAATAATATTGACATGCAGAGAGCTGTGCCAGAAAATTTATTGACCAAGAATTCGACGGGCAGCCAGCATTGTTTTGCATTTTGCGAGTCATGTTTTTGGAGCGCGACGATCCTAGTGATAAAGGAAGAGGGAGACGTTATTGCTTGTCCGATGTGCACCGGCAGCAATGGTAATAGCAATAGTGTTTCATTGATCCCACTTGCAATGGATGAAGAGTACAGGATCAACTTTGGCTTGAAGTCAGGGCTTGAGCTTTCGTTTTCAAAAAGAAGAAAATCAACATAATCTGATGACACGTATCTAAACCGCAGCTCTCTCGTCAGAGCTCTTCTTGCCATACGCAACTCACACTGCCATCTCTCAGGGCGCTATTCCACAAGATCTGTAAAAAGCATCATGTGCGGTGCTAGATTCTTGCCCAGATCTTGGTTGCCCACACCTACCTATAGAGACATTATTACACTACATGATGTATGTTGGATCGTTTTTTCTTGCAGTTTTGCAAAATGATTATCGCCGCCTTTCATATTCGGGTTGACTGGAAACCCCATCAGCCATGCACTGCTACGCTGCGGGGCCACACCATCAACCCCTCTTCTCTCTATCCGATTTCGACCATTCTTTACAGAACACCTCAGCAGATACATCATTGAAGACCCGAAAGGCCGACCTGATGAACATTGTTGATAGTCTGAAAGGAACGATGGGCCAGGACAGATCTGATATTGTGCGTGCTATGTTGTTGGGGTGATCTATCTCCATTTCCAAGCAAGTCCTTTTGGGATTCAATAAGGTCGGGTGCTTTTCATGCGGTCAAAAGGAACGCCTTGTATTGGGGGGGCTTTTCATAACATGTTTGAAGTATCATCGCAAAGGATGCAACAGTATCAAGTTAGAAGATCATTCCTGACATCTTCTCCGCCCTGAAGGGTTCGAGGTTCCTACCTGATCACCTAGTTCTGTCTACCATCACGGAGGTTCTGGGTTGTGTCAGCTGCAACCCCTGATACAGACAGTATGCCTGTACCCCAGTGGCGCTTCTTCTCACCGCCATTTGCAGTACTCGCTCTGTCTCTGTATCATAGGCGACCGGTTGACTCTGCGTTACACAGCACTAATCCCCTGAGAAGCCTCGCTTTCAGGTTCACCATCGCAGCAGCCTCGCTGGATGGATACGGGTGTTGTTATCGATAGTACCTAAAATACGTGATGGCGATTCAACCCTGCCATGAATGTACAGGGCTTTCTCGCCCACGGTATTGTAAGAAACAAGATCTGCCAGAATCGAGAATCACAACAAAACTAATTATACGATGACACGCAATTCAACCCTGTTGCGTTTTGAGATCTCTAGGCGCCGCCTTCTCTATCTTGCATTTGGCGCCGCCGCATTTCTCATTGCTTATTCCGCCGGCGCAGCCGTCCCGCTGAGCGACGAGGAAGCGCAGACCATCAGGGAGCAGTTTGCAGAACAGATAAAGGACATAGACGAGTTTGGCATATTCGTCAACAACATACGAATAGCCCTCGCTATGTTCATCCCCGGGATTGGTGTCGGTTTTGGAGGGTTCTCCGGTTTTGCCACCGGATCCGTGTTTGCAGCGCTTGCAAATTCCGAGCCTCTGCTGGAACAAGTTCCGCCGCTTGTCATCCTAATCACCCCGTTTGGCATTATGGAAGTATTTGTCTATGGTCTTGCAATGTCAAGGAGCGGCATGCTGATTTACTATTTTGTGAAAAAGCGTCCATGGCGCGAGTACGCTGTCCCTACACTCATAGAGCTTGGGATTGCTGCGGTAGTGCTCTTTGCTGCAGCGGTGATAGAATGGCAGATGATAGAGCAGCTGGGCGGGCTTGACAATATCAACATCATAACAGAGTCAGCCTGAGAGAGAGAGGTATTATCATTCACTCTTCGGCGCTAGCAGCAGCCTGCGATCCTTTCAGGCCATACTTTTCAATGAATTCATTGGCTTTGGCCGCCACTTCATTCCATTTCCACCTGCCGACTCCCATTCTACAGAGATCGACCTTCCACTGGTCGTTTCTCTTCATCCACCGGTAAAGCCTCAGATCCTTGCCAAACTGACTCTGGACTACTACAAGAGCCACTATCAGGTTGTTGCTGCGGTAAATGTCATAGCCATCTAGAACGGTGTACGTCTGGGAGACAGGATAATGCTTTGCTTCGCTCATGATCTAGGTTCCAATTCAGGCATTAAATATGTTTAATATGCATCAGGTCAACCCTATCACACACATTCAGAAAACAGAGGGAGAGGCTTTGCCACCCTGCACAATGACAGAATTTCGATCTGCTGTGAAGGTGGCGGTCCCTCTTACCGCAGCTTTGTAGGCGTTGTGCCTTTGAATTTGATGCGAGCCTCTTGCTCATTATTTTATTCTATTCCTCTTTTGCAAGAACTGCAACAAAAAGGGGAAAGTGTTACTGGCTCTCACCACATGCAGGGCACACTTTTTGCGACTTGAGCATCTTTGCGCCACATTCGACGCAATACCTGACGACGACCTTGCCGGCGTCCTGCATGCCAACAGACTTTTCTTCCATTGGCATGAAAAAATTGAAGCTTAATTGATATTTAAACTTCCGGCTAGAATTCGAGATAAGTCTGCCTCTTTGTCTGGTCTATGACCATAGCTGAGAGGTCGGAGAACTCCTTTCCCTCGAGGTCTGCCACCATTCCTTGGAACATGGTCTCCTTTTCGGTGGTAAGGTGTTCAAAGACCCAGACCTTGAGCGTGGTCGTGTCGATGCCGTTCTCGCGCAGGAATCTTGCAATCTCGGACTGCATAAAATGTTTTGACGGATCGCGTGGCCACGGCCTCGGCAGCAGGATGACGCTCTTCCCCTGCCTTACCGCCTGCAGCAGGTCAGCCTTTTTCTGCTCGATGTCGCCCGTCACGTGGAACGTGACCACTAGCGCCTTGTCGGTGGGAACGCGGGACTTTGCGGCCGCAACCTGAATAGAGCTTATGCCAGGGATAACCTCCACGTTGTCGTCGCCAAAGATCTCCAGCAGCCTGTCGACAACTTCTGACTCGGAAAAATTGACATCGCCGGTGAAAGGCACGGTGCAGTACTCGCCGTCCTTCATTTTCCCATAAACGTCCTGGTAGACGTCTTCCTGGGTCTTCATTGTGACTTCAAACACGTGCTGCCTGCTCCTGTCTATGATGCCTTCAATGGTAGACAGCGTGTACCTGTAACCGACTATGTAGTGCGATTTTTTGATCGCCAGTTTGGCAATGTCGGTAAGGTACGCTGGCGACCCCGGTCCCACGCCAATCACGAACAGCTTTTTAGGCAAAATACTATACGCAGACAGGTACAAAATTACCCAATATTACTACTTCGCGACAACCAGTGTATTGGTGCTGCGTATACCCTTTATCTTGCGCAGCTCCCACGAGACGACCTCGGCTACGTCCTTGTCGGTATCCTGCTCAACGATCACCATAATGTCATACTCGCCATACAGGTCGTAGACAGCCTTGACGCCTTCAAGGGATTTTAACTCTTCATGTACAAGCTTTTCCAACCCTGTATCTGTTTTTATCAGAACAAACGCCTTTGTAGTGGTCATTAATCGCTCTTTTTCTTAAAGCTCTGCTCCATCCAAATGCAATATAAGTTTAATCAAATTATATGGAAGTTTTTACTAAATTTATAACTGGACTCCAGTCCATCTTCTGATAGCCCATGGGTTCCTTGACTGGGTATTTTATCCAGCCCTTTGCTATTGAGAACTTGTGAGTCTTGGTCTTGTCGCCAAGGTTCATGGTTATCTTGAGTCGTGTCCCCCAGTCCTTCTCCTCCGATGTAATGTCCAGAATCTGGCTGAACAGTATTTCCAGGTTATCGGGGCTCTTGTCAAGGTCGCGCTCGAGGTGCTCCAGTTTGTAGCCTTCTGCCGGTCGAAAGACGTTTTCACCAGACTGAAATCGCCTTACCTGTCTGAGCGAATGGGTGTCGTGCATCTTGTGAGTCATGTCGGTCTTGGTGATGACGGCAATGCGCTTGTCGGTTATGACGAGCATGCACTCTTTGCCTTGCTTGAGAAAGCCTTCGCCTTCCTTCCAGACCCAGAACAGATGAGCCTTGATCTGCTCGTCCCAGTCGACCACTATCTAAGTGAAGAGTGTGGATAGTATTAATAATTTATTGATAGTGAAAAGACGATCAAAAACTAAAAAAGAAAAAAGTGTTCTAGGAAGGGACTTAACCTTCTTCCCAGCCCTTCACGAACAGGCCGTGCTTCTTCAGCGGGATCGGCTGTCCTGGGGTGTAGTCCATCGGCCTCATCCAGAAGATTGCCTTTGTTGGGCAAACGCCGATGCATGCTCCGTCAGAGATGCATCTTTCCGGATAGAAGACGAACGCCTTGCCTCTCTTCCATCCTTCTACTGGCTTTACTCTGAGTACATCTGGACCGAGGGCGGTACAAATCTCTACACAGAGTGCACAGCCGATGCAGTGTTGTTCGCTAACATCAGGAAGTATTGCGACTGGCATCTAATTCACTTACCCTTCGATCCATGCTGAAACTATTTAAACCCTATGCCATTTTTATAACAGTGTGATATAATCGCAGCAAAGAGACTGACAAAGAACAGGCCAATCAGCCCTGCACATAGGGATACTGACGGTGGTGGTCCGCCAATTGGTCGTGGCTTTTTCTGTACAACGCTAAAAGCGCCTGTTCCCTTCAGCCAGTCTATCTGGGCAGATAGGACTGGATAAAAGTCGACAGTTGCATGATATTAATCCTTCTCAACTGTTGTGCGTAATTTTCTGGCCGGTACCAGAACCGTCTATATAGCTTCTACACTCACCATCGTATGTGCACATGCAGACGCTTCATGTTGCATTTGATGACACCGATTCGCGCGCCGGCAGGTGCACGACACACCTTGCATTCAAGGTGGCCGAGCACCTGAAAAGAGAGGGAGCCAAGCTTGTCGACTACCCGCTCTTGATTAGGCTCAATCCAAACATCCCCTGGAAGACGAGGGGCAACGGTGCAATTTGCCTGCGGCTGCAAGTGCCAGACGTAGGCAGTGTCATTGACTATGTCAGGCAGGCTGTAGAAGAGGGCTCTGCCATCGGTAGCGGAGCAAATCCAGGAGTCGCGTTCTTGCAGGCGGAGAAGATTCCGGCCGAGCTGCAAAGTTTCAGCGCCTTGGCGATGTGCAATGTGTTGAGCAGACAGATGGCCGAAAAGGTGGCCAAGGTGGCCGGCGTCCAGTATTTCGCTTTTGGCAACGGGCAGGGGCTCGTAGGCTCGCTCGGCGCAATGGGCTGCCTGCTTCAGGGCGACCACACCTTTGAGTTGATAGCCTATCGCAAATTGGAGAACTGCGGCACGCCGCGCGTAGTGAACAAAGAGCGCGTTATGAAATTCAGTGCAGACACTTTTCCTTACACCTTCAACAACTATGACAGGAGTCACGACAGGGTGCTCGTTGCACCCCACGGGCCTGACCCGGTGTTCTTTGGCGTGAGGGGTGAGACCCCCGAGGTAGTGACTTCGGCATTAGAGGCGTTGCAGCCAGAGGAAGAGCTGGATGGTTGGACTGTTTTCCGCTCAAACCAGGGAACTAACATGCACCTGCAGAACGAGATCAGGATTGCAGAGGCCAAGGCGTACACTGCGGGTTTTGTCCGGTGCAGGGTCGCAAGCAAACCGCACGCGATGGAAGGAGGGCACGTGATTTTCATGGTAGAACAGGAAAATGCAAGAATGCCGGCAGCGGTGTATGAGCCGACTGGTCTGGCAGGAGTCGCAGCAGGGCTTGAAGCCGGCGACCTTATTGAGATAGGAGTAGGCGTCAGGAAGGGGACCACAAAACACCCCAAGATCCTGAACGTGGAATATCTCTTGGTGAAGGAGCTGACGCCTGCTTTTGATCTGATGAATCCTCTGTGCAAGATGTGTGGCAAGCGCATGAAGTCAGAGGGCAAGAACAAGGGTTACCAGTGCGACAAATGCAAGCACAGAGATCTGGGCGCGAAAAAAATCCTGATTCCAAGGGAGCGTAGAATCAAGGCAGGGCTCTATGTGCCTACACCCAAGGCCCACAGGCATCTCACAAAGCCGCTGCAGAGGTACGGTCTCGAAAAGGCAGGATTCCACCAGCAGCAGCTTGCCTAGAACCGAAGCTGGTGTTTTCTGGTCCTGATCTTTCGTTCTTGGAATTAAGAAAAAGTAGCGAGGGGTTGATTTGAACCTACGGCCACCTGCAATTTTGCAAAAGTGGAAACCGCTCTGCGGGTTATGAGCCCGCCGGGATAACCTGGCTTCCCCACCTCGCTGTGAGCATCTTGACACAAGGGGGATATAACTCTGTCCATTATTTTGTCCAGAACAATCTCAATGCGCCAGAGCTAGATTTTTATCCTCTGCCATTTTGTAGAGATGGAAGGCTATGGCATTAGCCTTGGCGTAAAGTAGCCAGAACCGCCCCTTCCTCTAAAGGAGCTGATAATGCCTACCAACAAAGATTGAAGTGGGGTAGGCAGAAAATTGTTGAAAGGAATCGAGTTCGCATTTCTTGCAGCAGGGGCTGTGGCTGGCGCCTTTGTCAGGTACAAGTTGGCAGAGTCGCCTGTGATCCTCGGTACGCTGTCGGTTAACATCCTGATCGTCAATGTCGTTGGCAGTTTTATCTTGGGCATATTTTCCGCCCTTGCGGTGTTCTGGAACCTGGACTCACGCTATTCGCTGTTGGTAGCCATCGGGTTTTGCGGCTCGCTCACTACAATGTCATCATTTGCGCTTGAAACAAGTGCAATGATTGATAACCGCCAGTTTGGAAACGTAGCGTTCAACATACTGGCAAACGTCGGCCTGTCAATAGGCGCGATATTTGGTGGAAGGGGCATTGCAGAGATGCTCATAAAGGCTAGCTAGATTTATTTCCGTCCCTGCCCTTATCAAATATACACACGCACATATGAACACCAGATCGCTCAAGGACATTGATTTTGAAAAGCGCAACGGGCTCCTGCCAGTAATCGTGCAGGACAGAAAGACCAAGGACATCCTGATGCTGGCATATGCCAACAGGGAGGCCCTCACAAACACTGCCAAGACTGGCAATGCTTGGTTCTGGAGCACCTCGCGCAACAAGCTCTGGATGAAGGGCGAAGAGTCGGGCAATGTCCAGCCAGTGCACGAAATACTAGTAGACTGTGACTCGGACGCCATACTGTATATGGTCGACTCGGACAAGCCGGCATGTCACACTGGCAACAGATCATGCTTCCATAATGTACTTAAATGGCCCCTAGAAAGAAGATAATCTGCAGCATTGTAGATTATTCTTGGGAAAAATGCAAGAAATTTGCAGTTTAGCAATACAATACATACGTATGAAAAAGTTAAGCAATACTAAAATGTCGCTTAGCGATGTTTTAATCACATGCTCTTTAATGGAGAGAATAGAAAACCATGGGTAGTATCAGGTCATTAAAGTGTAGAGAATGCGGCAGGGAGTACGAGCCGCAGTTCAGGTATGTTTGCGAAGATTGTTTCGGTCCTCTGGATGTCATGTACAAAGAGCAATCGATAAACAAACAGACTTTTGAATCAAGGGAAAAGACCTACTGGCGATATTTCGAGTTCTTGCCGATTGCTGACAAGAACAATGTCGTCAGTCTGAATGCCGGGCTCACACCGCTGCAAAACGCAGAGCAGCTTGGCAAAAAGCTCGGGCTGAAAAATTTGTACATTAAGAACGATTCTGTAAACCCAACGTTTTCATTTAAGGACAGGCCCGCAGGCGTTGCTGTATCAAGGGCTAAGGAGACAATGCTCAAGGCGGTAGGCTGCGCATCAACCGGCAACCTGGCAGCTGCTACTGCAGCTCACGCGGCCAAGGGCGGATTGCCATGCTACATATTTGCACCTTCAGATATTGAGCACGTAAAGATTGCGCAGGCTCTCTCCTATGGCGCAGAGTTTGTCGCAGTGGATGGCACCTACGACGACGCAAACAGAATCGCGTCGATAATAGGCGACAAGAAGGGCATCGGCGTGGTTAACATCAACATGAGGCCATACTATGTCGAAGGGTCAAAGACTCTGGCCTATGAGGTGGCAGAGCAGCTTGGCTGGAAGGTTCCAGACAACCTGATAATCCCTGTCGGCAGCGGAGCGATGCTGAATGCGATATGCAAAGGGTTTGAAGAGATGCACGCGTATGGCCTGATAGACAGCCCCAAGAACATGAAGGTTATAGCAGCCCAGCCGCACGGATGCGCGCCTGTAGTCGACGCGTGGAAGCGCAACAGTGACGAAGTCATCCCTGTCGAGAGGCCCGAGACGATCGCAAAAAGCCTGGCGATAGGAGATCCAGGAGACGGCATCTATGTGATAAAGAGGCTAAAGCAGTATAACGGTCTGGCAGAAGAAGTGAACGACAGGGAAATCGCTGACGGCATCATGCTCCTTGCACAGACAGAAGGCATTTTCACCGAACCGGCAGGCGGCGTGTCAGTCGCGGTGCTCAGAAAGCTGGTTGAAGAGGGCAAGATCAAGTCAGACGAGCGAACGGTGTGCTATGTCACCGGCAACGGCCTGAAAGCTACAGAAGCGATTATAGGTCTGCTGCCGAAACTAAACGTCGTCAAACCGGATGCAGCCGAAATTTCGGCAATGATAAGGTGAGATAAAAAGAAAATGGCCAAGGTTGAATTTGTAGTTCCATCAGTTTTGAACAAGGGGCAGGGCGAGAAAAAAGTCCCGATAGAAGCATCTGACCTGCAGGATGCTTTTGCGAAAATCTCGGAGCAAATGGGCGACGATTTCAAGCGCAGGGTCTTTGACCACAACGGCAAGCCAAGGTCGCTTATCAACATCTACATCAATGGCAAGAATATGCGCTTTAGCGGCGGCATGAGTACGCAGCTCAAAGACGGCGACTCTGTCTACATCCTTCCGGCGGTGGCAGGAGGCGCAGAGCTGACAAGCGAAGAGCTCCAGCGCTACTCAAGGCAGGTGATGCTCGAAGAGATCGGCTTTGAGGGCATGGAGAAGATCAGGAGCGCCAAGGTCTGTGTTGTGGGTGCAGGCGGTATCGGCAACCCGGTCATTACGCAGCTGGTCGCGATGGGCATAGGCAAGCTGCGCTTAGTCGACAGGGACGTGATCGAAATCACCAATTTGCACAGGCAGCACCTTTACACCGACGACGACATTGGCCGCGTCAAGGTGGAGGCTGCTGCTGAAAGGTTGCGCAAGCTCAACCCGGCTGTCGAGATAGAGCCAGTGCCGACTTCAGTCACGAAATACACTGCAGAAGACATTGTGAAGGGTTTTGACATTGTCATTGACGCGCTGGACAGCGTGGATGCGCGCTATGCACTTAACGACGCGTGCATCAAGCACAACATTCCACTGATCTATGCCGGCGCAATCGGCGTGACAGGATCCGTATGCACAATCCTGCCAAACAAGTCGGCGTGCTTGCGCTGCATGTTCCCAGAGCTGAACGAAGAAGAGATGCCGGCCTGCAGCACAGAAGGCGTGCACCCGTCGATACTTTACCTTGTGGCAGGGATACAGGTGTCAGAGGCGGTCAAGATAATCATGGGAAAAGAGCCTGCGCTTGTCAACAGGCTACTATACATGGACCTGAGCGAGCTATCGTTTGACAGGGTCCAGATGTTCAGACAGGAAGAATGTCCGTCATGTGGCACGGCCCGCAAGGACATAGGCGTAGTTGCAAAAGAGCTGATAATCGAAGAGCTTTGCGGCAGAGACAGGGGCAAGCGAACCTGGACCGTGACGCCAGTCCAGCCAGTCCCAGTAAACCTTGGCAGCATAACCAAGACTGCCGAGTCGCTTGGATATCAGGTAAAGACAAGGGGCAACCTTGGCATCACGGCTGTCAACTCGGGCAGGATGTCCGTCAGCTTTCTCTCAAGCGGCGCGGCCACGATCGTGGGCGCCAAGGACGAAGAGGACGCTGTAAAGGTCTACAAGACTTTTGTTAACGGCTCCTCCTAGACGACGCCACAACCTCTGGTGGCGGCAGAGGGGCGCCTTCTCCAATTTTATGTGAGCCGGAGATTGGCGCTTTCATCTCCCCTCACAGTCCCAAGAATCCCCATACACCCTTTTTGCTTATCGTGCAATCAAGCTTGGTCTTTCGAGTACTACCCCGGCCCAGAAAAATCAGCAGTTGTAAATTAAGCATATTTTCCCTGCTGAAAAAAAGACAGGGCCTTTCTCGCCGCAAATTGCCAGGCTCTTTGCAAAGATGCGACAGGATGCGCTAGTCGGCTAGAAAAAGTCGGTGAGGGCTGACTGTAACTTTTTCTCTTCTTTGAAGATTAATTTTAGTTCTGTCGATATCGATTCTACCCTGCTGCGCAAATAGTCGTTTATTTTGTATTCTTGGCACATGCCGGTTGCGATGCCGAGATACTTTTCTACCGCGCCCCTTGTCACTGTCTGTATCAGGTCACTCTGGCATTCGGTACACTTGCCCAGAAGTGGCATCCTCCGGAACTTGGCCCCGCATGCAGTGCAGCGGAATGATTGTGAGGAGTACGAGCGCATGTTACCCATGATGTCCGGCAGGATGTGCGTCGTCAGAACCATTGCGGCCACCTCGTCAGCATCTACCGCATTGATCAGTTTAGCGGTATCAAACTGCATCTTGAGCTTTTCCTCCATAGTGTTGAGGGTGGAATAGGCGCTCCTCTGTGCCTTTGTAACCAGGGCGTCGGTGAAATGAGTAAAGCCGTAGCCAAAGAACTGGTTCTCGTCGCCTATCCTGTTCTTGATCGTTTCGATCATGCCAGCTGCATCGGCAGCTTTGGCCTGCTTCCAGGTGGCTTCATAGAATTCAAATGGATATGAACTTGCAATGTCTACGTTGTGCGCCTGGCGCTGCACTTCGTGCGGCAGCACCACGGGCTGTATCAGCAGCGGTGCGTCCATTAGCCCGCCTATCTTGTCTGGCAAGAAGTCAAACGAGAAATTCAGGAAAGCGTCCATTAGCATCATGACCGAGTCGGCGTCTCCGTCGCAGTCTCTGCGCTTGGCAGAGTGCCAGACAGGCGAAGCGAGGCAGACCTGAGAGTCTGTAAATCCAATTATCCTGCCCATGATGCCTACCGACGTGTGAGGCGCCAACCCCACTACCAGATGCCCTACAAGGTCGTCTATTGAGGACACATTATAGAACGGCTCGAGATCATACAGCTTTTCCAGCTCCTCGTCAATGAATTTCGCTGTGTTGAGAAGGTGTCTTGCAGAGTCGCGGGGGATTATCACGTCCTGCATTAGCAGCTCCACTATCTGGTCCGGCGATGTGAGCTCTCTGCCAAGATAGTCGCGCGAATACCCAAGTTCCTTCAGCTTCTCTACGCTCACCCCTATCCATGCCGGTTTGAAATGAGTCAGGGGTTCATTGGTGGCGTCGAACCTGACAGTGCCATCCTTGAATGCATACAAATTGTGTTTTTGCCGCAGTATTCCCTTTTCAAGTGGCTCTGCAGACCTGTGCCGGCTCATGAGGGACTTGACTCCCTTGAACGGCTCTTCCGGCGTCACGCCAAGTTTTTTCTTGGCATTATCCAGCGCATCCTTGAGCGGATAGTTGACGGATGAATACGTCCTCCCTTCCTTGCCGCAGCGCCCACATTTTTCACCTTCTTCGACTTGTCCCCTGCACACGATGCAGAGATTCCGGATCATTGTAGATGCGCCGCATGCACGGCAGTGCGTTCCGACAGACGGCAGCTTGCAGCTGTCGCAGTAGCGATTGGCTATTTCAGTGTAGAACGACCCCTCCCTGGCCCCCTTCAGAATGTCGCGGGTGGCGCCACCTTTCGATCCGATTGGGAACAGGGCATGCACTGGCGGCTTCATCTTGCGCTCTGAGGCCTTTTCCGGCCTGCCGACCCGTACTGCGATGGTGGAGGCAAACTTGGGCATCACCTTGATGCCGGATGATTTTGTTACAAACTCGATTGAATCCTTGGCTTCGACAGCTGGCCCGGAGAGCAGCCGCTTCAATGAGAAGGCCTGGATCTTGTCGTCAAGCAAGATCCTGCCGTTTGCAACGGAATGTGTGACTCCAAGCCTTTCAAGGATGTCCTTCAGTCTTGCGTCGATCGGCATGCTGCTATTATTATTATCAGCAGCAACAAGCCTGTCTTTCAGGTAAAGGAGATCGTCAATAGCTATTGTGTCCCAGTAGAACGAATATTTCGGATGCAGTGGCATTCCAAGATTACATATTTCAAATGCTTCCTCGATCGTCGGGACAATCAGCGGGTTTTCCGCCAGCTGGATCAGCCGATCTCTATTGATGCTGCAGCCATTATCGCTAGAATCTATAGGAATGGAAGGCAGCATTGACTTTAGCTGCTGCGCCCACGCTTCCTCCACATAGCTTGCAGGCAGAAGCTGCGCGTTGTTTTCAAGAAAGTCGCCGTAGCTTATCAGCATGTCACCGATGTACAGGATCTTGCTGACCCGAGTGCGGATCTTTTCCGCCTGCTCGACTGTATGAACAGGCATCACCCGGCCATCGTCCATCCGGACTATAGGAGCTTCAAGGGTGTCAACAAGCGCAATGGTTGAAGCCTTGCCGGGTACGTCCATCTTGATCTGCGTGCCGGCGACGATAGCATAGTTGAGCAGGGCCGGGACCGCAGGGTGGATTCCAACCGTCGCAAAACCAGTATTGTAGCAGCGGCCATAGCGCAGGCGGAACCCGCCTATCTTTTTGGCCATGGAAAGCACAGGCCTGCCAGTAATAACCTCCGACATCCTGTGGTGAGCAGCGTCGTCGTCGCCTGTCTGGATGGCTCCTTTCAGATCCTTGAGCCAATCCCAGCCCTCCAGTTTTAGTGTCTCAACGAGCTTCAACAGCTTTCGACTCCTGCCAATAAGCCCGTCGTTCATGACACGGAGGGTTCCCCCGCGCACCCTGTCAGTCGCTATACGGCGCATGCCCTTGTGCCCTACTACTTCTACAGGATCGGTGTCGACTCCGTCCAGCTCTACAGGGACGTTTGAAATGCACTTTATGACGTCTTCGTCGAGGACCTTGAACTGGAAGCCCATGACTTCCCTCTCGTATATCCGCAGCTCTTCGACGAACCTGCCGGTTTCGTCGTCAAATGAATTTGCGATGTACCTGCCAAGGCCTGCGACTTTCCTGGCATGGTCCGCAATCAACATGGTCAGCGCTGCCTCTGTACCGCCTGCCGACCTGATCGGCCCTGCAAACGATACCGACAGGTACTGCGAGCCGTCGGCATTGCTCTTGATTGTGACGTCTGAAATGCCCTGCAGCGGCGCAACCGTGACGCCTTCGGTGACCACCGCAAGCGACACACGGACTGCATTTTCAAGCCTGGTCTCCAGGTCGCCCGAGCCGTATTCGCCTGCCGCGATTTCTTCGGCTATCTTTAATGCGGCCTTCTCTTTTGTCGTCGCTGCAAGGAGGGCGCGCAACCGATCCGCAATGTCAATTTCATGCATCTTGGCGACCCTGTCCGCCAGATCGTAGGCTATCTTGGGCTCCACAATATCGGCCACATCGATTCCGCGTCTTCTGGCCTTGAGCGCATGCTGATAATTTTGATAGACGTTCTTCAGGATGTCATGCTGGTAGTGTCTGTAATATGCGGGCATTCTCACGTCCTTGAGACGGGCCTCGGCCTCTTCCAGCATCATGGCTATCACGACCTAATGGCTTTCACAATCGACGAAAACTTGTCCTCCCAGTTTCCGTCCTTTTCTATCATTGTGCCGATGACGATAATGTCCGCGCCAGCTCTTGCTATCTGTCCGGCGGTCTCTGGCGACTTTATGCCCCCACCGACAATCAGCGTGCCTTCATAGTTCTTTCTCACTGCAGCCACCATTTCTGGAGGAACGTTCTGCGACGCGCCCGATCCGGCTTCGAGGTAGACAAAGCGCATGCCCATGTACTGCGCCGCAAGAGAGTACATCACTGCCAGGTTGGGTTTGTGGAACGGTATTCCCCTTGCTCGGCCGACGAACCATGCGGCAGTACCTTCGCCTATGATGACGTATGCGGTTGGAAGGGGCTCGATCCCATACTTTCTGACTGCGATTGCACCGAGGGCCTGCGCCTCGGTTATGAAATAAGGGTTCTCTGAATTGAGAAGTGAGCTGAATAATATTGCGTCGGCCTTTGGTGATACGCCTGTGACGTTCCCGGGGAATAATATCACGGGTATCGTGACCTTGGATTTTATCTCCGCAACAACATTGGCCAGCTCCAGCTGGTCGATGGCTGACGAACCACCTACAAGGATCCCAGACGCTCCTTTCTCCTCTAGCTTCTTTGCAATAATCGCCGCGTCGGTAGAGTTTTCAGAGTCTATAAGCGGGAGGCAGATAGTGCCGTATTTCTTGATCTCATCTTGTAAATGCTGCTCGACCTTTCCTGGTGCCACTTCTCTCTTGTTGAACTAGACTGGTCATTTTAAAGTTTGATGCTATACTTTGTTGCATGACTCGAGAGAAATCGCCATTTCTGAACCCCTTCAGTATGGGAAACGCAGGGCAATTTGCGAATTGCAGTCTAATTGATGCATGCTTTCGAACATCATTTGCCTATTCCTGAATCGCGCAGCAAAGCAAGCATGATGCGGCCAATCCTTTTAACCGGCATGCACTATACAGATCTGTATAGTACCTATGACCGATCCGAAATCCAATTCTAACAATCTTTATGCATATATTGTTGCAAATTCTTTATTTACCCCCCGTCAACTTGACATTATTTCTAAAAGGCTACAGGGGGGTGGCCGGGCACAAAACATCAGTCCAGGAGCCTATTACCGGCAGGTCAAGCAGTGTCGGGACAAGGTAAACGCGGTCCTGTACAGCATGATCCTTCTGCAATCGACGGGGATAGTGCAGCCTGAAACACTGAATGCTATTGGCAGGCTGGCCGAGCAGATAAGCGTGATATTTGCTTCAGAAGGTAGTGATGTTGCCGGAAAACTGAACGTGGATGACGTGATATCTGTGATTGATGCGCTGATAAAAAGAATGTCTAGATTGTAAAATAATGTTGTTCCGTAGCAATATATCACGGTGTTGCAACGTCTTCTCGTGACATGATCGTCGATCTGACGCGATTTATCACGTTGTTGACTAGTGATCTTGTGATATCAGGCGTGCTCGCCTTCCTGACCGGCATGGTCACCGTGATGGTTTATGGGAGAGTCAAGAGCGCACTGGTGGATCGCCATTACAAAGCCGACGGGGCAGTCGTCGAAGCGGTCGTCCTCGAATACACAAGGAGGCTACGTGATTATGATAAGATGATTGCAGATCTTAGGGCAAAGATCGACATTATGGAGGCGAGATCTCAGTCCACTCCTCAGGCGGTGACGATGTCACAGTTGCAACAGACATCACAGCAGCAGCAACCTCATGTAGCGGCCGTGAGTGAGCCCGTAACACTCACGCAGCAGCAACAGCATGCGCACGCTGCAACGGCAATTGCTGATGGAAAGGAAGGGAACAACGGAACGACCGACTATATCCTAAAGCTGCTTGCTGAAAAGCCTCGCACCTCAAGAGAGGTGCAGTTGGCGGTGGGCAGGACCCGTGAGCATACGGCCCGCCTTATGAAAAAGCTTCACGACTCCGGGCTGGTCAGTAGGGATGTCAATACCAAGCCTTTCAGATACAACATTACAGACGCAGGTCGGGAGAGGCTGAGGGAGAGGATTGCACCTGCTGCGATCTAGCGATCTTGTAGACCCACTCTTTGCCCTGGCGTGTCCTCATGAGCCTTCCACGGTCAGAATATCGTGAGAGATATGTGGAGATGATGCTCAACTTTATCGGCTCATTGAACTGATCCTCGTATAATTCGAGGATGTCTGTGGAGGTAAAGCTTCCATAGGGGAATTTGCCCTCAACGAGACTCCAGATCCTTTCGCCAACAGAGACCGGCGACGATGGCCTGCTGGTTATCATCTCGTTCTCACCATCGCTATTACCAGAAGAAGATTCGATATTGAGGAGTTCCATGAACTCGACTATCTTCATTATCTTTTCTTTGGACACGTTGCCCTCTAGGGAGAGGTTGTACTTGCTCCCCTCGGCATCTTCAAGTTCTATCTTGAACCGCTTCTTTCTAGGGCTCATGTCCTAAGGGTTGCTAGTCCTGTTAACGTATTAACACTTAACATGAGCTCTCCCATTCTTGATAACAAAGAGCTTAGCTGTTGTTAACCGGACATGAGAGGGAAGCCTTTTTGGTTAACAATTGCCATTAGTTAACTAAATTTTTGGTTGAAAACTGCTCAATTGGTGTTCCAGTGGAAATGGAGGGGTCCTGTCCGGGCTTGTTAACAGCGACCGGGCGATCCTTAACGTTCCAGTGGAAACAAAGGGGTCATTTTTGGGCTTTTCTACAAAAAACGATAACATTCTGTTAATCACTGTTAATCAGAAGACAAAACCATGGCCATGCCGCCACCCCTTCTTTTCTTGTCCAGCACCTTCTCATAGCTCCTGATAACGAATGTCATAAAGCTGATACCAAAATCAGCTATGATTGATTCGACCGGTTAAAAAGCGCCTGTTAACATAACTGTTAAGATAACGTTAACAAAATACTGTCTGCAAAAGAAAAAGAGGGGGCGGCGGGTTAAAATTGGTGCGCCGTCAATGGTGAATAATAATAATTGAGCTCTGACATCGACAATATCTTTGCAAGGGCTGCAAGCGGCAAGTCGCTAGTAAGATCATGGCAGTTTCTGAATATTGACTACGTGCCGGAGAAACTGCCATTCAGAGATGAAGAGATAAGGGCGCTTGCGCAGGTGCTGTCGACAATTTTCAAAAACGCCCGTCCGTCAAACCTGCTTCTGTTCGGCAAACCGGGAACTGGAAAAACCGCGGCTGCAAGGAATGTTCTGGAGAGGCTGGAGAAAAAAGCAGACGAACTGAAAATGGATGTCAAGGTATTATTTATCAATGCCAAGACCGCGGGCAGCGCATACAAGGTCCTGTTCGAAATTGCCCAGGAGCTCGGCATAAACAAGCAGCACGAAAAACAGGTGCATTTTACCGGCTTGTCGATGGGTGAAGCGACCGACAGGATCCTGCAATATATCCAAAAGAAGAAGCTCAGCGTTGTTATGGCGATCGATGAAATCGATTCGCTTGTGGATAAGAGTGGCGACGACATACTCTACAACTTTACACGGGCCAACCAGAAGATGATGGGAGGATTCATCACACTTATCGGTATCTCAAACAGCCTCACCTTCAAGGACAAGCTCGATCCCCGTGTGAGAAGCAGCCTCAGCGAGGAAGAGCTGGTGTTCAACCCCTACACGGTGGACCAGTTGAGACAGATCCTCCACGATCGCGCCAGGGTCTCGTTCAACGAAGGCGCTATTACCGATGCGGCGGTCAACCTGTGCGCAGCAATCGCAGGGAGAGAGCATGGCGACGCAAGGAAAGCCATCGATCTACTCAGGGTATCTGCCGAGCTTGCAGAAAGGGAAGGCGCGACCCGTGTTGATGAAAAACATGTTCGCGCAGGTGAAGACCGGATGGAAAGGGACGCACCGTTCATTGCGCTCAAGAATGCGACGACCCATAACAAACTTGTAATTCTGGCTGTGATGAAGTCCAAGAGCGGGACCACCGGAGACGTGTACGACACCTATCTTTCTATGTGTAAAGAGACCGAGCAAAAGCCCCTCACCCAGCGACGAATGACGCAGATCATCAGCGACCTGGAACTACAGGGCCTCCTATCAACGGACATTGTCAACCAAGGCCGCTACGGCCGGTCGCAAAAGATCAAGATAACAGTGCCCTTGACAACCGTCAAGGAAGCACTCAAGGAAGATTTTTCGTCACTCATTGATTAAAGTCCTGGATCGACGGCTGCAGGGTCGCCAGGTTGACAACTATCGCCAGGCCCGGCGACGGCGTTATGCCCATGGTCTGCTGGAATTTAGTCTGCCTCTGCCACGCGCCCGAGTTGACGACAAGCGTACTGCGGTAGCTCTGGATATCCGTCACGTGAACGTGTCCGGAGTGGAAAATGTCCGGCACCTCGGTGATGACCATCATATCCTCCTGCTCGGGAGCTATGGGCGTTCGCTCGCCGTATGTAGGAGCCAAGTGGCGGGCCTTCAGAAGCACCTTCATCGCCTCTGCCGGCTTTTGGTAGCTGAGTCCTGGCGTGGTAGCAATCACGTCGTCAAGGCTCTGGCCATGGTACATCAATAGCTTCACGCCGTTCAATTCAACAAACGCGGGGTTGCCAAGCATCGTGCAGTTCTCCAGTCCATACAGGTGATCCTTGGGATCCTTGCCGGGGATCGCAGGCTGCGGAAGGGCTCGCCTCCCGGGGTCATGGTTGCCTGGAATCACCAGCACCTTGATGTGCTTGGGCACCTTTGCAAGCAACTGTGCTGCATGGCTCATCTGCTTGCCGGCGTCCATCATCAATAATTCCTTGTCCTGATTTGGAAATATGCCGATGCCGTCGATAAGATCGCCACCGACACAGAGGAACTTGATCTTGCGCACCATGTCATCGTCCTCAGATGATGATAGCCACTCCAGAAACCGGAGGAACTCTTTTTCCATGAAATACTTGCTACCGACATGCAGATCAGATATTAGCACCGCATACGCCTCCGACTTGCTCCTGTTCGGCAAATGATCTGGAATGTCCGGAGTCATGACACTCTTGACCGTCAGCCCTGGTGCGCCCTTGCCGTTTTCGAGTTCGAGCATCACCATCTGGTCAAGCGCAAGCGCGGCCGCCTGCTTTTTCGCCTCTTCCGACACGGCCATCACCGACAATATCCCGGTATAGTCGTCGACTGCAAGCTCAACTCCGTTCTTCTTGGTGCGCCTCGACATCAAGAGGCCGGCGACAACCGTCGTACCCGCACTGCCATGCAGGCTTTTTTCTCCTCTCTCGACAAACCTAGTGTTTCTTGAAGCCTGCTTTACGGACGCCACCTTTGAGATGCGCTTGCTGTCTGGTCTCTGGGCCAAGATCCGCATCGATTTTTCAAACCTGCTCCTGAAAAGCGCTGCATAGCCGTCAACCCCTTCGCCCGTAGTGACCTTGGGAGTCGGGTCCATCAACACATTGCATACCTGCTGCTCCGCCGCCCCCGCTCCTTCCTCTCCTTCCTTTTTGGGGTTCAGCAGGTTCTTGATGTCATCGACCAAAATGACCGCGTTCTTGGACGGCTTTTTGGATTTGATAATTTCCTGAACGGTCTTGAGCACGTCAGTTTCAAGACCTTTTAACATTGCAAAAGCATCCGGATGAATCTGGAAGCCCTTGTTGGTGGCGTAAGATAATGCATTGAAAACTTCATTCTGCAAAGCCAATGTTGCCGGTCGATTTGATGTTGGATTCCGTGCTTAATTAGATTTCTATAAAGGACTATCCAATCTTGATTCACCGCTGTCCATTGCAGTTGAATGGGCATTCTCTACCCGTTCGCGCACAGAAGCACACACTGTGTCTTTGCGCAAGGAGCACTACCGATATCGTGACTGCTGATACCGCTGCTGGATATAATAATACTCTCCTTCCTGTCAGCAAGAAAATCAAACCATCTATGCAGAAAAAAGTACCTGATATGTCCAATCAACTGTAGTTGGCAGAAACCTGCAAAATACGCACGACAGTCAGGGTTTTATCCGAGAATGCCGCATGAAACAGGATTGAAAAAATTCTGCGGCAGGTGCAAGAAAGAGCTGCCAGCCGATTCAAAATATCTGCTCTGCGAAGATTGTCACAAACGCGTCGTTATGGCAGAGGACGACCGCGAATTTTACGAAAACTCGCGCCTTCACTACTAGTCTGTTCGTTTCCTTTTTCTTGTCGTCTTGCTGCTGGTGGCAGTAGTACTAGTCCGCCGCCTGCTACGTGGTGATGATGACGACGACGCTGATGCTGCTGGTGAAGAGGAAGAGCTGGTGGCCTTTGTGTGCTCGTCTAGCGTCTTGCCCTCAACAATGTCCTCTGGCAGCTCTGGAGGCGTCTGGAGCTCCAGCTTGTCTACCACTGGGACAGGAACCGAATCCGCCAGTCTTAGCGCAAGGTCGCGCTGCGCTAGCACCAGGTTGCGCTGCTGATCAATCAGCTTTATGAAGCCGTTGTAGATCTGCACTTGATCAGCATACGTCCTCGTCCTAATCTCAGAGATCACATCTTCAAACGAGTCGGCAAATCTTGTAGCAAGCTCGCCCATTCTGGAGATAGATTCGGCGTCCATATCTGCCCGCTTCTCTTCTGCCTGTGCCTTTGCCTCTTCTGCCTTCTTCTTGGCCACCCTGCCACCTGCAACGATCACCTCCTTTAGCTCGGATAGCGCGCTCTTGAGCCTCTTGGAGAGTTCCGATTCGGTGTCAACGTAGCCTTCAGGTACGGCCACGCCCGTGGTTTCTGGACGCGGCGAAGTTGCAAGATAGCTCCCCTCCTCCATCACGGCGTCAGGCGTCGTGATGCGTTCTTTCTCTTGTGTTTCAAGCTGCTGTTGCTGTTGCGCAGCCGCAGCGCGGATTTCTTCTCCTGACGGCCTGAGAGGCTTATCCGGCGGCATTGGTGCGTCCCTTCGCGTCCTGAACCTGAACAACAAATCCTCGCTGGCAACTACAGAATTGCCGGACAGCCTGATCTCTGATTTGGGAATGTCAAACCTGATGGTACTGTCAGTATCGCTGAATACCACTATTACATCGTCTGTCTCCTTGGCAACACGGCCGATCAGTTGATCGTTTACCAAGACGGTCTTGTTAAAGAGATCCTTGGGGTATTTTCCCTCATAGCTTCCAAGGTCAAGCTCTGTGGTGGGCTGCCTCGACTCCTTTTCGGCTTTAAGCACATTGTCCGCGCTCAAGCCTGCCTCTGTGTTGCTCTGGGCTGCCTCGATTTTTTCCGTGACCGATCTGGCACCAGAACGCGCAAGTTCGCCCGCTCGTCCTGCGGTCTGCCTCGCCGCCGTTTCCATATCGTTCGCAGCCACGGCTCCGACGTCTCCCATCTTTTCCTTGGTGGTCCTGGCAGCCTGTTCCAGCTCCCGGCCCACTCCCTTGAACTCGTCGGCCACCTGGGCCGCCTTCTCTTCTACCACCGATGGCGATGCCCTGTATTCCACTTCTGATGGCACAGAGGGTTTCTCCGGGATTTCTCCGGCCTTTTGGATTATCTCCTCGGCTGACGGCCTGAGAGGCTTATCCAGCGGCATCTGCACGTCCTTGTCCACTGCATACTGGTCAAGCGGTTCGCTTACTACAACCGAGCCGCCTACCACCTCTATCTTTGACTTGGGGATATCATAGCGCAAATCGCCAGAATCGCTGAAAACCACGATGGTATTATCAGTCTCTTTTGCCACATGGCCAACTGCCTGACCGCCAGCTGCTACCACGTTCTTGTTAAATAGATCCTTGGGATATTTGCCCTCAAAGCTCCCTAGATCGGCACTTGTACTTTCCATTGTACACTCACCTGCGCGCCAGCGCATAAAACGAATATGAGGAAATGCAGGAGAAGAAAGTTCAGTGCCAACTTTACCAATACGGGTTTGATCTTGATTATTCTGGAGAAAGAAGCCTGATTAGACAGATCACTTGCCCTGCTCCCGCATCCTTTCCTCAATTGTCTCTCATATGCGCCAGAATTTCTATCATGCATAGAAAGAAAAGCGAGATCTGGAGGAAAGTGGCTTTTTCAAGATATCTTAGGCTTAACATAATTCAACAACATCGATCTGCTCCTTATTCCTAGTTCCTGTCGTCGTCAGTAAGTCCAAATTCTTCAGCTGTATCAAGAGTTTGGCAACAAATCCGACGCCTCTCCGTCGATCCAAGGAAGAGATACAACGCGATTATGAAAGAACTGGGCAGCATTACAAAATCGCGCCAAGAAGGATCTTGAGGAGCGGCTTAGCGATCTGTATGAAAAAGTCGATCTATAGACTTCCTTTCTTTTTCACTATTTGTTGTTGATGTTTTGGTAGCCATTTTACAAATACACTATTCAGCTACTTGAAAACTTAGATTTAAAATCTAAGTTAGCGCCTAGGATACTTGAAAAATAATGATAAAGGCAGAAGTGTTGTTTGGAGGGAAAACCCGCTTTGCTATACTGGATGCGTTAGCGGAAGCAAAACAACCCATGACTGCCTACCAAATTGCTATGACTAAGGGAATAGACCCTGCTGCTACATACCGCTGTCTATCAGAATTCTTGGAGCTGGGCATTGTAAGATCCCAACCAAAGAAACGTAATCAGTTATCTTATTCTCTTTCAGAAGGAGCAGGAAAAGCTGCAGCCGCGTTCTTACAGTCATTGAAGAAAAAGATGTCTGAATCGATTGATTTGGACGAATGGCTTTCCCCTGAGATGCGAGCAGAAAGAATGTCAAAAATCGTTCAACTTGATGCGAGCGAGGTCAAACCTGAGGTTACAAGGGCGAATCAAATTAGAGGAGTAGACGAGCTAATGTCTAAAAGGGTTTCAGGAGAGCTAACTGCGCTAATCAAATCATCACAGATAGCTTTCAAGGAATTATTTCGACAAGAGAATGGCACCTATGTCCTAAGAGCAAAATGAGAAATTTGGCACCCAAAACTCGCACCCGATTCAAAACATCAACCGAATACAAGAAATTAAAACAAGAGCAAGATCTATTCAGACGTAGAATACGTTTCGTAGCTCTCCTCACGAGTAAACTAAAGGAAAATGACGTCGATGCTATTCTCGTAGGCGGACAAGCCATCGACCTCTATACAGGAGGGACATTCGCAACATCTGACATTGACTTGCTGGTAACCAACAAGACAGTAACAGAAAAGTTGCTCAATAAATTCGGTTTCGGGAAGGAAGGTGGAGTCTGGTTTAACAGAGATCTGAATATTGTCATTCAAGTCATAACGACACCATATAGTGGCGATCTTAGTAGGCTCAAAAAAGTCAGAGTAAAGGACTTTGAACTTAGAGTCGCTGCCCCTGAAGATCTAATAATTGGGAGGCTCTACTCGAGCAAAGTCTTGAACAGCAACCCCCAGTTAGACCTTGAACAGGCTGTCACGCTGCTAAACTTGTTTGCTGAGTCTATTGACAACGCTTACCTCGACGAACAGGCAAAGAAGAACGATGTTGAAGATATCTTGACAGAGGCAAGAAGATGTGCTTTGAAAATACGAAATCGCTAGATAGCCATGACTGGTCATTCCATTAAAGACAGAGAACAGGACAGATGACTTGGGGCTTTTTGAAAAACGCTGCTCTGGCCACAGGCGATAAAAGACTCCAACGGCTTGTTTGTCATTTGTTTCTGGAGCCACGGCAGTCAGCGTTGTCTGGACCGCCCTGCGTAAATTGCCTCAGGCAGCAATCTTCTATCTTGTCAGAATAGTACAGGCGATAGCCTGATGCCACTCCCCAAAAAAAAGATCGTATGCGCCCGCGAATTATGCGGCATTTATCTAAGAAAATGACGATTTAACATGCATCTCTCCCTTGAAAGCCAAGGTTATAATTGGCGTGTTTACGATTTTTTTGCCAGTTGGAAGTGCGGCGTTCCAGTTCAATGGTGGGAGTCGGCCTCTCATTTGCAGCAATGGCCGTCCTCTATTCTGTCATGCTGGTGGGAGTCTACATTTCTTCCTCGCACCAAGGGTTGACGTGCCCTGACTGGCCACTATGTCCAAACGGCTTTGACCTGCCGTCGGAGAGGCATTTCTTTGAGCACTATCATAGGGTTCTGGTGCTCGTTACGACTGGCCTGATCTATGCCACCGCCGCATATTCGTTCAGGAAGGCTATTCTGGCCAGAAAAACTGCAATAATAGCCTCAATAGTGATGTCGGTGCAGATAGCCATCGGCTTTTTCGTTATAGACACTGGACTGCATCCCATTATTGTTGCGATTCATCTGTCGACAGGCATCCTGCTGTTTGCGATGACTCTGATGACATTCCTGTCGTTATATGGGCATGCAAGAAAGAAGTCTCAGCAATCAACAACTCTATAACAGTTGACCATCTGGGCTTAATAAGAAAATCCGCGTAATAATAACAGGGCGGATTGCAGCAGCAGGCAATTCTTCTTGTTGACCAAAAGCCAGCCACGGCGTCGCTCATGTCAGCTTATCTTCGCGCCGACGGCCTTTCTGTAGACCATACGGCCGACCCTTCGGAGGCACTTAAATTCGCAAGCCAAATGAAATACAGAATCGTCATCACCGACCTTGTGATGCCTGGCATGACGGGGCTTGACCTCTACCGCGAAATAAGATCGCATGATGGCAACGTGCGTTTCATGTTTCTGATCTCAATCACAAGCGAAGAGCTCAGGCTCATGGGATCGCTCGACAGAGAAGATGTAATAAAAAAGAGCCACTGTCGATAAACGAAGTGATCTTCAAGGTCCGGACAGTGCTTATGAATAGTCATTGAATATGCTGTTGATGTGCGACAGCAGGTCGTTGCGCAACTGAATGACTCTGCGGCGCTTTTCGCCGTCGAGATCAGTCGTAAGCAGGACGTCAAGGCCCTCGACCAGATACTTGATGTTAGACATCGTCAGTAATGCCCTCTCTTCTTCCTGATTTTTGCTCGCCATTTCCCCTACTACAGTATATACATGGTACTGCTTGTTAATAATCGCGCCGGAAGGTTTTGTAGGGCCACGCCCTGTTACCTTAAGGGTCAACAACAATTGACTGTCAACAGCCGATAATATCGGTCATGCCAGAGGGTGTGTCCCGTCGTATCAACAGCAAAAAAAGAGAACATACAGTCAAGATGATCAAGAAGGGTAGAGGACGCGGCTTCAGAGGTGCTAGCAAACGGGCTCGTCACTCCATTGCCAAAGCAGCACGGTCGGGCTATGTGCAAGAAATACCTGTGCTGGAAAAAGAAGTCTGAATCTGAATCCATGTAGGCATACACAAACAAAGCGCACCCTGAAGCACTGATGGTCAAGAAACGGTTCCCAAGTTAGATGGCCGGCTTGTGCCAGAAAATAGTAATATTTGGCGAACGCCCATCACCGCCTGCATATATGGCCGAAAGCCAGCAGGAGACAATAATTAACCTATACAACTCCGGCGTGCCAGCCGAGACAATCGCGCTCCAGCTGGATATCAGCCTGGACGAAGTACACCGGGTGATAGCGTCGGCTGAAAAGAGGATTGCCGCGTTTGCCGCTGCAAGTGCACAACCTTCGCTCGCTTCGTTCTACCTTGACGCAGTTGTCGACCTTGACAAGGCAATCCAGGCAGCGCAAAGGCGAGTTTGGAAGGCACTGAAGGTGGAAAGCACGTTTGACATCTCGACCGAGGAGACAAACGAGGTGCTGGCGAGACTGGCCAAGTCAAAGACCATGCTGGTGATACTCCACATCGATCTTGTAGGGTCCACCCGGATGTCGTCTGATCTGCCAGCCGACAGGCTCGCTGCAATAATCCAGGCCTTTACACAAGAGATGTCGATCACAATCTCTGCATACGGTGGCTATGTGCTAAAGTACGTGGGCGACGCGATACTGGCCTTCTTTCTTGCGACTGACGACAAGTACTTGCCTTGTGTCAATGCGGTCAACTGCGCCCGGTCAATGCTCAAGATAGTGCACCAGGGCATCAACCCGATCCTGAACCAGTATGACTACCCTGAAATAAACGTGCGAATTGGGATCGACCTTGGAGAAAACGTGGTTGTCCAGTACGGGTGGGACACGTTCAATGTCGGCGGCGAGAAGATAAAGAGGCCGCACTACGACATCCTCGGCTACACGATCAACATTGCGACGAAAATGACCGCCCTTGCACGGCCTGACCAGATAGTGATAGGCCAGATGGTGTATGACGTGCTTGACGACCGGCAAAAGTCTACCTTCCACCCGCTCCCAATAAACCACGAAGTGTGGAGCTATGTGAGCGATTATTCACATGGAATTTATCCATTATATGGAACCGCTGAGAGGGCTAGACAGTAAATATATATCAGAAAAAAGCGGTACCATTCCTATTGCGCTCGATTGAATACGAGGATTCTTTTGTCAAGATTGCAGGACTGATCGGCGGCGAGGAGTATGTCAAGGTGGCCCGCGCACTTCTCAACACCGAGGATGTTACGGACGAAGAGATTGCAAGCGCAACCGGGCTCAAGATAAACATCGTGCGCAAGGTGCTCTATGACATGTTTGGCAAGGCCCTGATCTCGGGCATACGAGTCAAGGACGAGAAGAAAGGATGGTTTGTCTATCGCTGGCGCGCAAAACAGGATCAGGTTGACAATTTCATCGAAAATCAGAAGAAAAAGATCCTCGACAGGCTTCACAAGAGGCTTGAGCACGAAGAGTCGACCGAGTTCTATCACTGCGGTAACCATGACTGCCCCCGCATAAAGTTCGATGCGGCCGTCGAATTGTTCTTCAAGTGTCCCAACTGCAAGAACGCGCTCAACATGGTCGACAACACGAAGGTGAAAGAGGCATTGCGCTACAAGATCGACCAGATAACGACCGACGTCACTTCGTCAAGAAAGTAATAATCAATCAGTCAATCAATAATCATTATCATCGCACTCTTTCTGCCGCCGACTCGATATCTCTTATTTAGTTTCACAATTTGTCAATGTCATGACAGCAGCGGGAACCAAACGACAGCGTTCTGTGGAAATGTTCGATTCCCCAATAACGAGAAAGCAGACAGACGTACACGTACACGTACACGTCGCTACCCCGGCCAGTGCGATGTGCGCTGTGCAACGGCCTTGCGGCATACTGCAAAGTCAAGTACGAGTGGTACAAGTGATCAAGGTAGAATTTCTATGCAAAGAGTGCTGCCGCCGCGGCAGTGGCGGTAACAACCAACTAATCAATTTTCCACCAGGGCCCTTGCAGTCCTGAATATCTTGATCCACATCTGCCAAGTCAGCCTGCCGGTGTTCGTGTTCTGCCTGCTTGGGTGGTACGACGCCAACAACACCTTTTTGCTTCCATCGCCAATGTCGTAGCGCGCGCCATGGGCAAATACCATTCCCTTCGCGCCTATTGCCCTGCAGTAAGCGTCAAACCCGATCTTGCCAAGGGCCAAGACCACCCTGACGTTTCTTAGCAGGGCAAGTTCGGAAACGAGATATTGAGAACAGTTTGCCAGCTCTGAAGGAAGAGGCTTGTTGTCGGGCGGAGCGCACCTCACCGCGGCGGTAATGTATGCTCCCCTGAGCGCCAGTCCATCGTCCTTGCTCCTGCTCGTAGGCATGTTTGCAAAGCCAGTTTCGTACATGGCCCTTGCGAGCCAATCACCCGAGCTGTCGCCAGTGAACATCCTGCCAGTACGGTTGCCCCCGTGCGCCGCGGGCGCCAGCCCGACTATCAGGAGCTTTGCATCTGGGTCTCCCCAGCTTGGCAGCGGCCGCGCCCAATATTCTTCATTTGCAAAGCGCTTTACTTTTTCTCGCCCGACCTGCCTGATGTAGCGCGATAGCCGCGGGCACAGCGAGCATTCTATCACACGCGCATTGAGCCCGAGCAGATCCTTGTTCAATACTCTAGCGGATTTTTCTACTAACAGAATAATCTTTTTATCACCCAAAAGAGAGTTCGTCTACACTTGTCTACTATCGAATCTAACATTAACACCGGCAGCGACAGCAGAGATGAGCTGACACTTATTGCCGGATCTGTGGTGCTGAGCGAAAACCCACCCCAACAGCTGAAATACTGGAGGAAAAAGTTCGGCATAAAACAGGCTGACCTTGCCAGAAAGATGGACATCACTCCGTCAGTGTTGAGCGACTATGAAAAGGGCAGAAGGCCGTCACCCGGAGTCAACTTTATCAGGCGATACCTGATCGCGCTATATGATCTGTCCAAATCAAGCGGCCCAGATGCTTCTGAAATCGCGCCAACACCGGTAGCCAATGTGCATATAAACCAGCTCTGATAGAGAGGTACTGTATACACATATGCCTCTCATTTTGGTGTCATTATATCCTGGCAGGACGAAAGAACAGAAGGACGAGTTTGCGAAGGCCGTGACCGACGCGGCGGTGCAAATCTTGAAGACAAAACCGGAACACGTCATAGTGGTCTATGATGAAAAGCCCAAGGAGAACTGGTTCCAGTCTGGCAAACCGCTCTAGCGATATAATGACGACGACGATGATAGTAAAAATAGTTAAAAGAAATGAAAAATAATCCTTCGTACATTTCATTCAAACAACATGTACGACCCTGATGACCCAGAGCTCCAGTTCATGGCAAGCGGAATAGTAAACGCAGTAAAGAGGTACGGTATCCCGTATCAACGTCTCTCAGGGCCAGAGATCTGGGAGGAGCTGCGTAGGAAGGGCTACAAGTTCCCGGTGAGCGGCAGGCGAATTGACTTTCTCTACGAATCTGCACGGTGGTTTGACGCGCTTGATCTGGCAATAAAGAAACTGAAAAGCGAGGGGCAGTAACAGCAAAAACTATTTTTATTTTCGCAAGCTTTCTCTCCACTGCTTGAAGAGAATTGCACTGGTGCAGATGCGGTCGTCCGAAGACAAACAGGAAAATCTAAAGAAATCGATTGATTTTATAGCCGAGGCTGCAGACAGGGGGGCCGAGCTCGTCTGCTTTCCCGAGTTTCAGATGGCGTTTTCACCCGGCAGCCAGTCGGCAGCCGAGCTTGCCAAGATTGCCGAGAAGGTCAAGGGCGGAGATTTCGTAGCAGGGCTTGCAGCCGCTGCCAGAAAGAACAAGATAGGCGTCGTCGCCACGATCTATGAAAAGAGTGGCGAAAGATCAAACCGCGTCTATGACACCGCAGTCATGTTGAGCCCGGCAGGCAGGGTGTCTGCCGTTTATCGCAAGCTGCACCTCTACAACGCGCTTGGCTTCAAGGAATCTGCAAAACTGATGCCTGGGAAAAAGATCACAAAGCCGGCAAAGACCGCGGCAGGCAGCGTCGGGCTATTGATCTGCTATGATCTTCGATTCCCTGAACTATCGAGGATATTGACGGTCAAGGGCGCTGACGTGCTGGTCGCACCTTCTGCTTGGGTAGCCGGTGAGATGAAGGAGGAGCACTGGCAGACGATGGTAAAGGCCAGAGCCATTGAGAACGGCTCGTACGTGGTAGCCCCTGACCAGCTGGGCAACATCTATTGCGGCAGGAGTATGGCAGTCGACCCATTTGGCGTGGTGCTGGTGGATATGGGCCAGCGAGAAGGCGTTGAAGTAATAGATATTGACAAGTCGAGGGTGAAAAAGATCAGGCAGTCGCTGCCTCTGCTAAAGAATCGAAGAACAGACGTCTACAAGCTATCGTACTAGTGCTAGCAGGATAGGGCCAAATGATGATCATTATGAGACGTCTTCCAGTCGATCTTGCATTCGCGTTTGTCTAGCGGGCACGGGAACCTCTCCCTGCAGTGTTCGCACAGGTGCGCATGATCGCTGTACATCATCAATTGTAATAGTAGCTAGTTTCTTTATTAGATTGATGCAATGATTTTATCGAGGCTTCCTATAGATTCTTCATTCCTTTTTCTTGGAAGGGCACTGCATGTTTGTGCAGATCTTCCACTGCTTTGAACGCCTCGCAAAGATTATTCCCACTATAGGCCAGCCACACTCGGAGCACGCCTTGCCGGTAATCCTTATGATCCCCTTTTGCGGCAGAGGCGCGGTCGCCTTGCAGCCGCCGGAATAGTTCGAGCAACCAACAAATCTCTTTTTCGTCTTGTACGACTTGATCATGCGCAGTTGGCCTTTCTTGCAGACCGGGCAGGAACCGAGGGTTGCTGCCTTGGTGCTATCTGCATCAGCCGCATCACCTATCCTCCCGCCAATGTCCGTTTCTTTCTCCATGAATGACGCAAGCGATTCTATCAGCCTGTCTACCGCCTGCTCGATCACAAGAGTGCTATCTGCAGACCCCTGCTCTACCAGCTCCAGCTGCTCTTCCATGGACCTTGTCAGTTCAGTCGAGACAATGGCCGGCACAAACGCTCTCATAGAGTCGATCACTGCAAACCCGAGGTCGGTCGCCTCGATCCCGCCCTTGCCGGAGACGATGTAGCCTCGCTTGAAAAGAGTTGCAATGATGTCCGCCCTGGTAGCTTTGGTGCCGATCTTTTCCTGTTCCATTTTCACAAGCAGGCTCGCCTGGTTGTAGCGGTGTGGAGGCTGCGTAAACTTTTCCTCCATGTCTATGCCAAGATTCTTTACGACATCTCCGTTGCGCATCTCTGGCAGTTCCCGCTGCTCCATCTTGACGTACGGCCTGTAAAACACCATCCATCCCTCGTACAACGGCATCCTGCCCTCAGCCACGAAGATGTGGCCGTTCACGTCGATTGTTATGCCGGTGCGCATGCTGATCGCCGGGTCACCAAATGTAGCAAGGAACCTCTTCACTATCAGGTCGTAAACCTTGAACTCCAGGCCGCTCAACTTTTGCTGCGGTGGCGCAACGCCTGTTGGATAGATTGCGGGGTGCGCCGGGTCTGTCATCCTGCCTTCGTTTGGAACGAGTCTGTCCTTTGAAAGCAGCATGGACGCCAGGTTGCCGTAATTGCTGTTGATCCTGGCCAGGCCTGAAATTATCTTTCTGTACCCGATGGATGCCGGAAGCTTTTGGCTGGATGTGCGCGGATAGGAAATCAGCGCTTGCAAGTATAGTTTCTCAGCTATCGCAAGCGTATACCCGGGTCCTAGTTTGAACAGCCTGTACGCCTCGCGCTGGAGGTCTCCGATGTTGAAGGGTGCCGGCGGCCTGATGACCGTTTTGCTCTCGTTGATATCTGTCACACGGCCATCCCTGCCGACACATGCACGCGTTATCGCCTCGGCCTCTGCACGCGTTTCGATCTTGGGCTTCTCGTACTGCGCCGGGAAAACCTGACCGTTCTTTTCAAATTGAGCAGCAATAGTCCAGTAGGGGTCGGGGACATGCAACCTTATTTCCAGTTCCCTGTCGACTACAAATGCGAGCGTGGGGCCCTGCACCCTCCCAATAGAGAGGTTGCGGTACCTGCTAGCGGTTTTGAGTGATCTTGCAAGTGCCCTTGACAGGTTGACGCCGTAAATGAAATCGAGCATGTGGCGCGACCGCCCGGCCTCTGCAAGGCCTCTGCCCGGCTTTTCCAATCTGGCAAACGATTCCCTTATCTCGTCGTCGGTAAGGGTAGAGAATTTCGCCCGCAGCGCCCTTGCATACTTGTTGCCGCACGCGTACTCCAGGATGTTGTGGCCTATCACCTCGCCTTCCTGGTCATAGTCGCATGCGTGGACAAACGCCGCCGCGTCCCTGGCCAGTTCCGAGATGGTCCTGATGGCTCTTGCTGCCTTGGGGTTCTTCTCGACCGGGCCCCATTCCAGATCGAGCACCGGATACACGCTTCTGTTCTTTGTCAGATCTGCAAGGCCATAGAGGTGCCCAAGCGCCGTGCAGACCTTGTAGTAGCGGCCGCTGCCGCTCACCACATCAAAGACAGAAATGCCTGCTGGCCTTGACTCTCTAGAGTCGCCAAGCGCCTGAGCTATCCTCCTTGCCGCATCGGGCTTTTCGCAGACTACAAGCGTGTATGACGGCGGCGACGACGACAACAGCTAGCCGATCCCGGGATTAACATATTAACCCGATCCCGGAATTTCCTTCAAAACAATTTTCTCCCAATATCTTGCAGAGGATAATGATGTGCTACAAGTCTCTTACTTGAAGAGAATCACGAAAATGTGAGTGACAAGTAACATGATCCTCGCTATTGGACATTGTTATAGGCAATTGTTACTAACATCATGCTACACACTACCCGTGATTCTTCTGCTCGACAGTAATCAAGATATTTATAATGCAAAAAGCCCATTTTTCACTGGATGGCAAACAACAAAGTCTGCGTTCTTGGAGCCGGCAGCACGAAATACGGAAAATTAAACGAAAGCATTATCGAGATTGCAATGAATGCGGCCAAAGAGGCCATTGACTCGGCTGGTATCACTCCTAGGGAGATCCAGGCCGGCTACATTTCAAACGTGTTTGGCGTTGCAGACAAGCAGGTGCACATGGCTCCTGTCATCATGAGCAACCTTGGCATATCCCATGTTCCCGGCCTTACGATCGAATCGGCCTGCGGCTCTGGGTCTGTCATGTTCAGGGAAGCCTATGCAAATGTGGCTGCAGGCTTCTATGACTGCGTTCTTGCACTTGGAGTAGAAAAGGTGACCCATACCGGCACGGTGCACAGCACTACCCTGTTTTCATACTGCTCTGACTTTTTCTATGAAGGCGGCAACGGCGCTTCTTTCCCCGGGCTGTTTGCATCGATGGCCCGAGCCTACATGCACACCCACAAGGCAACCGAAGAAGACCTTGCACACGTCGCAGTCAAGAACCACGAAAACGGCATGCTGAACCCAAAGGCGCACGTGCGCAAAAAGATCACGGTTGACGACGTGCTAAAATCACCAGTGGTAGCTTCGCCTCTGAAGCTGCTTGACTGCTGCCCGTTTTCTGACGGCGCATCTGCCACGATACTGTGCAGCGAAGAATTTGCGAAAAAGAGTGGTAGGCCCTACATAGAGATCATTGGCTCAGGCAGGGGCGCATCACCAGCAGCTGTGCAGGGAAGAGAAGACATCACCACCATCCCAAGCACGGTTGCAGCAGCAAGGCAGGCCTACAAGATGGCCGGCGTCACTCCAAAGGATATTGATTTTGCCGAAGTACACGACTGCTTTACAATCGCAGAGGTCATTGACATCGAAGACCTTGGCTTCTTCCCCAAGGGCAAGGCCGCCCATGCAGTGAGGGACGGGGCCACGCGCCTCAAGGGCGAAATTCCTGTAAACCCCTCAGGCGGGCTGAAATCAAAGGGCCACCCGATCGGCGCTACGGGCGTTGGACAGGTGGTGGAGGTCTTTGAGCAGTTCACTGGCAAGGCAGGCGAGCGCACGGTTCCAAATGCCGAGATCGCGCTGACGCACAACTTTGGAGCCACAGGCGCAAGCGCCGCAGTGCACATATTCAGAAAAGTTGACAGGAAATGATGGAGAAATTGTCGGCACAGGGAGAAAGCACACACCAAAAATTTATTGAAGCAGCCAACAGGAAAAAGATACTGGCCCACAAATGCGTCAAATGCGGCCACTTGATGCTAGAGACTGTGCTCTTTTGCGAAAAGTGCTCCAACAGCAAGTTCGAGCATGTCGAGCTTGATGGCACGGGCACCGTCGTCACCTACACTATTCAGGCTGTTGCCCCAGAGGGCTTTGAGGACGCCGGCTCGTACGCCTGGGTGGTGTTCAGGGTGGACAACTCGCCGGTGAGAGCGTCAGGGTTTCTGCCGGGCATCAAGACACCGGCCGACCTGCCGATAGGCGCCAGTGTCAAGGTCGTCGGCTACGACCAAAAGCATGGCCTGATGCTCCAGAAACAATAGCATCGGGGCCTCTATGCCTGTTTGCGTGCAAACCGGGCATACCAAGCTTTTTCTCTTGCAGCATCTTTTGGCGATAAAACGCCCGCCACATCCTTTGCTAGGCTAGATCAAGAGATTTCGATATGCTGTTCAGTGTCGTGAGTGGTAGTAGGTAGTAGTAGTCAGGAACTTGCCCAGGCCCAAAGAAGAGGAGTCTACAGGTGCCAGTCACGCAAGCAGCCTTTTTTCCCATGAATCTGTGGACACAGGGGAACACATACGCGCAGGACAGGGGATCCTGACTTTTGGGACGGTAGACTGGGAGCCCAAGTCACAAAAGAAAGATCTAGCGTAGCAGCAGCTGCACATTTTGTAAAAAACTGTCAAGGACAGTTTTCTTATTCCAGTTATCAGTGGTTGCCTGTATATGTTACCAGCTGACGTTGTCTGCGGAAAATGTGGCTCGATCGTATACCAGATGCGGATGCTAAAATCGGTCAAGGATGCACTCCGTCCGACGAACGGGCGCTGCCCGATCTGTGGAGCCGCGCTCAACCATGGAGACTTTACAGTAACTGTCACCAAGCGTTAGCTAGCTAGCTATTGTTGTATTCTGTTGTGCTTGCGAAAGCCGCCATAGTATGCCAACGTGGCGACCGCTATCGCAACCAGGTACCAGACCGGTATAACAAAACTTCCCAGGTCTATCGCTCCCATGTGCATCGAGGTCCAATCAGAGTACTGCATCAGGAGCCCGCCCTTTGGGTCGCTCTCAAGCGGGACCGCCCACCTGTTGGCAAACCATGCAAAATCCTCAACCACAATTGCTGTGATGAGGTTGGCCACCCCGATAAACGCGGCCTTTATGCGCTTGTGCCTGCCGAGCAGCTTGAACGACATGTCGTCCCAGAGGGCTGCAAAGCTGATGAGGACGAAAATGAACAACATGGGGAAGAGGTGGTACTGATACATGTTGCCAATGACGGGCTCTGTTTCTCTGCTCCTGTCAAAGTTAGAGTCGGTGACCGCCACCTTGCCGTTTGAGATCTGCAAAGCGGGATCCTTGATGTAATAGTATTCGAGATGAGCAAAGCTTATCGCAAAAACTACACACACGACTGCTGTCGCTATGAACTCGATCTTGCGCGCGCCGAGCTGCTTGGCGATGTGTTCCCTCTTTGACAGGTGACCGTGATCCTCGTCTGCCGTAGCCATCCTACAATAACACTATTGTGTATGTGCAATTATCGCTATTAACGATACAACTTTTTTCGTAGCTCAGCTTTGTAGCAGCTTTTTGTACACAGAGTACAACATTCGAAGTTTTCCCGCTTTGTTTAGCCTGATGGTAGTAATTATGGGAGGAGACAAGCGCCAGCAGTTCATGAGCCAGATCACCAACGCTACAGGGGTGGTCTATAACCAACTCACGCGCCTCAAGATGCTCGACAAAAAGTTCGCCAAGACCGAGGCATATTATCTCGAGCAGATAGCCTCTAACATCAAGTCAGGGAACAACGCCCGTGCAAAGATCTTGGCTATGGAGCTCACAAACGTGAGGCGGCTGCGCAGGACTACACAGCATACTGGCCTGGCACTTGAGGCAGTCGTGATCCGTTTCAGTACGATCAACGAATTTGCCGAAATCCTCGACACCATTGAGCCCACGGTTGGCATGATAAAGGGCATCCAGTCTGAGCTGAGCAAGGCCATGCCGGCTGCCGGTCAGACGCTCTCAGAAGTCTCGGCAGTCACCTCTGACGTGCTGATCAACGCAAACATCAAGGCGGACGCCAGAATCTCAACTCCTGTGGACTCTGACGCCCTTGCCATCCTCAACGAGATCGAGGGGGTGCTGGAAAGCGAGGCAAAGGCCAAGCTCCCCGAAGTGCCGATGAATGTCCCCTCTCAAGAAGTCAAGCAAAAGGAAGAAGCACCTGTTGAGGAACAGGGCGTGCTGGTATAGGGCAAAGCTAAGATAATTGACCAAAAGGTCAATTGGCCCAAGTAGGGCTGATCGTACTGATAGTAAAAAATATTTTACAAAGGTGTTTTAATCATTTACCTTGATAACGGGGTGCGATGGAACAGATGGGGTTTGATTCTCAATCGACAAGAGATTCCCGGAAGGGCGGAGTTTTAGAGTCTGCATCAAAGCGCGTAAGAATGATTTTCTCTGTAATGGCCAGCCCGAACAGGATCGACATTCTGCGTATTCTCAACACAAAGGGGCCTCTCACTTATTCCGAGCTCAAGGCGCTTGCCGGCTTCAAGTCAAAGAAAGAGTCGGGCAAGTTCGCTTACCACCTGAGAAAGCTGCTGAGGCAGCTGCTAGTCTCTCTCAACAAGGCAGAGCGCCGCTATACGATCACCAACCTTGGCAAGCTCGTCCTGAGCCTGGCAAGACAGATCGAGGAGCGCTCGATAATCGAGAGCGGCAAGATGTACGTTAGGACGAGCCAGCATACCATCGAGGAGTTCAACTCCCACAAGATAATCCAGTCGCTTGTGAGGGAGGCTAACCTGCCTCTGGAACAGGCGCACAAAATCACAGAAGAGGTAGAGAACAAGATCTACAAGTTCCAGACCGCCTACCTCACGTCTTCCCTCATACGCGAGACGGTCAACTCGGTTCTCATAGAGCACGGCCATGAGGAATACAGGAACAAGCTTGCGCGCCACGGACTGCCGTCGTCAGACATTGTCGAGATGCTCTCGGCCGAAGGCGCTACAGTGGACGGTGCGAGGGCCAAGGCCGCCGCCTCGATCTTTTCAGAGTATCTCGTCTTCAACACGCTTCCAAAGGATATTGCAGACATGCATCTTGCAGGCGAGATGAACATCTCTAACCCTGGCGTGTGGGGCCTGCTGCCTGACACGATCTTTCTTGACCTCTCTGAGCTTGAAGAAGGACTTGATCTGAAGGGACGCTTTCTGGGCGTGACCCGCATTCCTGCGATAAAGAGCTCGGACGATGCGACTGCAGCTCTGCCTGTGCTAGTGTCGCTTCTGTCAAGGGAAGCATCGTCTGAAGTCGTGCTTGAAGGCATCGTGCCATTGCTGCTAAAGAACATCAAGGACCCTGAAGATATTTCGTCGCGCTTTGCAAGGGCGCTGACCGCTTCGTCTGCAGCTCCTTCGCATTCTACCAACGGCATGCCGATAACAACGATCGCCGTGCCCGAGCTTGACGCCCGACAACTGAACGCGCTGCTAAATGGCTACAAGAGATATGTCGATGTCACGCCGGTGCCAAGGATAGGCCTGGCAATAACGGGAGCTACAAACGATAGCCTTGACCAGATCGTTGCGGCGGTGCGCAGCGGAGGAATTGTTTTAATGGGCAAGAACAGTGTGCGGGCAAGCAGTGGCATCCGCAAGGCAGGCAAAAGTGGCGGTGCTGCGGCAACAATGTCGCTCCATTCGCTTTCGATAAATCTGCCGCGACTAGCATATGAATCGAACAAGGACGAAACATACTTCCGCGCAAAGCTTGCGCTCATGATCAAGCCGTCGCTTGCCGCAATGGCGATGCGCAAGAAGACAATTGTAGACTATGTCAAGAAGGGGCTGCTGCCATCGCTTGCAGGCGCGACCCAGTCGATGCAGCGCGGTTCATCTGCAATAGTGATCAACCTTACAGGTACAAGGGAGTCTGTCTACAACATCCTTGGAGAGTCTTCTAGCGACGTGCTGCAGAAGGTCCTGAAAACAGCAGTCGAAGTCGCTGCCACGCAGGGCAAGCAGATTGGTGAGGAGGGAGCAGGTATCTCGATGGTCGCTGACGGCAGTGGCACAAGGTTTGCCAGCCTCGACTCTGAGAAGTACGGCAAGGTCTCGCTGCTGCAATCCCAGAATACCACCAGCTATTCCCAGGGAATGGCGCTAAATGGCAGGGAAATCCTCTCGGACAGGGCTGCAATCCAAGAGTGCATGGCAATAGACAAGCAGCTGAACGGGGGCTTTGCGGCCAGTCTGGACGTCACTGACCTGACAACAGCCGCCGACATAAAGGGAGCGCTTGAAGTAGCATCAGAGCTGCCATTCATTCGCCCCCGCATCAGGCTTTCAGTGTGCGCTACATGCGGCAGGCGGTCAAAAGCTGCTGCAGACAAGTGCGAACACTGCAAGTCCCCGCACAAGCTGCCCGTGTATTCGTAACTATGGCGGCGGCAGCAACTGCGACTGCGACTGCAGCAGCTGCCGCGCCGCATCATCATTCTTTTTCAGAATTATGATGATAATCTAAGCACGGCGCCGACGTTTGCAGATTTTGTAATTGCAGAACTTTCTTTTCATTTATTGGAAATATTATACTCCTGTATTCGGATTTCAACTTGGTTTTTCTTTATTATTGGAAAGGTACACTTCTGCTGATCAATGAGTACATTTCTTTATCTAAAAGATATAAGTACTAGTGGTTTATGGTATAGTGCGGGATGGCGGGAGTTACTGAGTATAATAATAATTCCAAAGAACTAATCGCACAGATACGCAAGCGCGATGGACGCGTCGTAAACTTTGAACAGTCAAAAATTTCCAATGCCATATACAAGGCACTGGTTGCAACTGGCAAGCCGGATTACCCGCTAGCAGAAAGACTAGCTACCAAGGTAGTCCAGAGAATGATTCAGGGCGAAAAGACGGTTATTCCAAGCGTAGAAGATGTCCAGGATATGGTGGAGTCGATACTGATAGAGGAAGGGCTGTCAGAGACGGCAAAGGCCTACATACTCTACAGGCACGAGAGGCGCAAGCTGAGAGATGAAAAGATGAAGGTCCTCAACAAGCGAGACCTGGACGAGGTAGACAAGGCGTTTGACCTCAACTCGCTGAGAGTGCTTGCAGCCCGCTACCTGCTGAGGGACGGCAACAACGAGATAGTCGAAGGCCCGAAGCAAATGTTCGAGCGCGTCGCTACTCTGGTCGCAATAGCCGACGTCTTGCACGACCCGGCTGTGTTCAACCTTGCTGGCGGCCACACGCAGAGCATCGAGGAAGCCGAGCGCTACTATTCAAAACTGGATGACTTTGACAACAAGCTGCACATCGGCGCTTACTATCTTAACAAGTACCACTTTGAAGCCATCATACGCCATTACATCCACTGCGCGCAGCAGGGCCAGATGAAGATCAGCTTCAAGGATCTGCTCAGGCTCATCGCAGAAGGCAAGATGGCACAATATGAAGAGCAGATCAAGGCATACTACAACCTTATGGTATCACGTGACTTTTTGCCAAACACGCCTACGCTAATGAACGCAGGCGCAAGGCTGGGGCAACTATCAGCGTGTTTTGTGCTAAGCATGCCAGATGACATGGCAGGCATCATGAAGTCGTCAACAGATGCTGCAATGATCTTCAAGTCGGGCGGCGGAGTTGGCATCAACTACTCTGACCTGCGGCCGGAAGGCGACATTGTCGCGTCAACGTCTGGAGTCGCATCAGGCCCAGTCTCCTTCATGAACATCATTGACACCATCACCAATGTGGTCAAGCAGGGAGGCAAACGCAGGGGAGCCAACATGGGCATACTCGAAGCGTGGCACCCGGACATTGAAAAATTTGTGACCGCCAAGACAAAGCCCGGGGTCTTTGAGAACTTTAACGTCTCTGTCGGCATCTGGGAAGATTTCTGGCAGGCACTGGTGAATAAGGAAGGCAATCACAAGTATACGCTGCGTAGCCCAAGGAACAAGGCGCCAATGAGGCAGATAGACGCGCAGCAGCTCATCGACCTGATCGCGCTGAGCGCATGGAAGAGCGCAGAGCCGGGAGTGATATTCTTTGACAACATCAACAAGTACAACCCGATGATCAACGCAAGGCACGGCCCGCTGCGAGCCACGAACCCGTGTGGCGAGCAGTCACTGTACCCGTACGAGTCGTGCAACCTGGGATCTATAAATCTGGCCAACTTTGTCAAGCGCAAGGCAGATGGCGCGTACGAGTTTGACTGGCAGCGCTACGAGCAGGCGATCAGGCTGGCTACAAGGTTCCTGGACAACATCATTGACATGAACAAGTATCCGGTCGACGAGATCAGAGTCGCCACGAAGGAAACAAGGAGGATCGGTCTTGGCATCATGGGCATCGCCGACCTGCTGTTCCTGCTCAAGATTCCATACAACTCTAAAGACGGCTATGAATTCATGAACAAGCTCGCAGAGGCTGTATCATACATCAGCATGGAAGAAAGCGTGGCAATTGCAAGGACACGCGGTCCATTCCCGATGTTCCAGGACAGCGACTATGTCAAAGGCCGCATCCCGGTGGCAGGCTATTACGAGCTGCCAAAGGAAACCCACACATACGACTGGGACACGCTAGTTGAAAAGATAAAGAAGCACGGCATCCGCAACTCGTGGACATCGACAATCGCTCCGACAGGCACGCTGTCAATGATCGCCGACACTGCAAACGGAGTCGAGCCGGTGTTTGCGCTTGTATATGAAAAGCGCGTAACCGTGGGCAGGTTCTTCTACACCGACAAGGTGTTTGAGAATGTGCTCAAGGAGAACGGCCTCTACAACGACGAGATACTGACCAAGATTGCAAACAACTATGGCTCTGTCCGCGGCATCCCTGAGATCCCCGAGTGGATGCAGCGCATTTTCGTGACTGCCATCGACATCCACTGGACCGACCACGTGATGGCCCAAGCTGTATGGCAGAAATGGATAAGCAATGCCATCGCAAAGACGATCAACATGCCTGGCGACGTGACTGCCGAGGACGTGAAATGCGCCTACCTGCTGTCCCACGAGCTCGGGCTGAAAGGCGTGACTGTGTACAGGGATGGCTCGCGCCACGAGCAAGTGCTGCACATCACAGGCAAGAACAATGGCGAAAAGGCGTTTGCGGTAAAGCCTAGCAGGTATATAGTCGACTATGTTAACGCAAACATCAAGGAGCCATACGTGTTAGAACAACTGCAAAAGATATTCAAGGAATCTGGCGTGGAAGAGGAAGAAAAGCCAGTGGTCCAGACAGCAGCTGCAGCGCCCAAGCCTGCTCAAGCAACAGAAATGATACAGCCAGCAACAGGAGGGGCACACCATCAGATGGCAGCAGCAACTATGATGGACACGAACGAGGACCACTGCCCGACCTGCAACGCCAAGCTGATAATCACCGAAGGATGCAACGTGTGCATCGAATGCGGCTTTAGCGGCTGCGGCTCTGGCTGACCCGACCGCCTTCTTTTCCTTTTTGTTACTCATTTCCTGTTCTTGCAGAATGAAATAAGAAAAACACCGATTTCTCTCACGCAGAATTTGCGTATCCTGATGCTGCGAGGCGCGCAATATTTGTCAGGGGAGTAGCGCAGCCATGAAAACACTCTCCTGCTTATAGTTAAAATACTTCCTTGCATATAGTACGACTGTAATGTCAAACATACGAGTCAACGAAAGCCCGAACCACTTTATGGTTCTGGATGCGATCGCAAGAGGCATGAAGACCGTTGACAAGATTGCGAAAGTGACTAGGCTGAGCAAGCCAGAAGTAGAGCTAATAGTAAATGATTTGATGACGCAGAGGCTGATTATTGGCACCGAGAAAAAGAGCTTTTTCGGAGGAAAAAAGATGGAGTATGCCATCAGCCACACCGGCCTCCAGCTGCTCAACGCGAAAAAGCTAGAGCTTGAGAAGCAGGCTCAGCAGATACAGCAGTGGTACAGCAACGGCCAGACACAGCAGTTGCAGAACTATATGGACAACAACAGGATGTGGTTACCGCTGATGCTCTTCTCCGGCATCATGAATGCCATGTTCTTTATGTCCATGATGTCGATGATGGGCATGGCCATGACTCCTGCTGAAAGCGGGCTTGCTGGAGCCGAAGGAGCTGCAGCGGCAGACGGCGGAGCAGCGGCAGGCGCCGAAGGTGACGCCGGAGACGCCGGTGGCGACTTTGGTGGCGACTTTGGGGGTTTCGGAGATTTCGGCGGCTTTTAGCCTAATCTAACCTCCCCCTTTTCATCCTCATCATTTTTCTGCACGCCTTTAATCCAACAAAAACAACAACCCTGGTGAATGCTCCGGCCAAGAGTGGATATGCTGATAGAATATTGTGCCTGCGGTTTGCTGCCGTCAGTAAAGGAGCAGCAACCCAACACAAGCAAAAAGAAAGAAAGATGTGATGCTACATCGCAATCAGCTTTACGTAATCCGTCTTTTTGTTAGACTGGAACTTTTTGGTCATGTCTCTTATTTCTTCTGCATCGCCCTTCAGCAGGAATATCTCCAGGCACTTGTCGCCGCCGATCTTGTTGTGTATGTGCGTGCTTATCACCTTGTCATAGTCATGTCCCATTTCAGTAACCTGATCGTCTGACTTTTCGTCATGTATGACCAGCAAGACGGCAAAGATTCGCCCTGACAGATTCTGCCTGTCTCTTTCTTCTGCGAGTAGACTCCTTATTCCTGCTCTTACGATTTCTGATCTACCAGAGAAACCCAAAGATCTTTGCAGTTTGTCAATCTCTCGCAGAATTTCATCGTTGAGCGAAACAGATACTATTGTCAACAGAGTATCGTATTATTAACTCATTTATAAATAAAACGTATTTATTATTAACAACGCCACATAATTTTAATAATCAAGAGTACTGTGCATTAGAAGGGGTAACCATCAGAGGAGGACGCGATCTCAAAGCAGATATGCGGGATCTGCCAGCCTCGGTTATTAACTTGCTTATATATTATTTAGTATATGTTATTAACGAAACTATATATTCTTAATAACATTGAAAGATGACGTATGGATAAAAAGATCATGATCGGAATAGCGGCAGGAGCTGCTATTGTGATAGTTTTATCCTTAACAATAATGGGTGGCGCTCAGAACGACATTGTTACGCCAGAAGTCGCGGGAGATCAAAAAATAAGAGTCGTCGCGTCATTCTTTCCGCTTTATGATTTTGCAAGACATGTTGGGGGAGATAGGGCAGAAGTGACATCTATGGTCCCAGCTGGAGTTGAGCCACACGACTGGGAGCCGACTATAAGGCAAATTTCGGATGCCCGATCTGCAGATCTCTTCATTTTTAATGGCGCCGGTTTTGAAAGCTGGGCACACAATATAGATGCCAAATTCATGGTCGATGCAAGCAGCGGGCTGGAACTCTTGGGAGGGACGCGCGGAACCTTTGATTCGCACATCTGGCTCGATCCGATGCTGGCAAAACAGCAGGTGGACAGGATCCGCGCCGGCTTTGTTGAAGCAGATCCAGAAAACGCGCAGTACTACAACGACAATGCAGCCAGATTCGCAGCAGAGCTTGACGCACTAGACGCGTCGATCAGGTCAGAGCTTTCAGAGTGCGAGAAGCAGGACTTTATTGCATTCCACAATGCATTCAGCTACTTTGCAAACAGGTACGGCTTGACCCAGCACGCTGTACATGGCGGATTGCCTGAGGGCGAAATTGCACCTCAGCGCTTGCAGGAAGTGGTCGATCTAGCAAACGAATTAAAAATCGATACTATCTACTCGGAAGAGTTGGTGGATCCGCGCCTTGCAGAGATCATAGCGTCAGAAATTCCAGGCGGCAAAGTCCTGGTTCTAAGCCCTATTGAGGGACTGGAAGAAGAAGAACTGCAAGCTGGGCTTGGATACATCGACAAGATGGAGCAGAATTTAGTTAACTTGAAGGCGGGACTAAAGTGCAGGTAGTCAATGTCGATAGGGTTTCATACAAATACGAGCACGGCATCGCGCTAGACAACATCTCCTTCTCAGTAGACGAGGGAGATATCATGGGCATGATAGGCCCAAATGGCGCCGGCAAGACCACGCTTTTCAGCTGCATGCTGGGCATCCTGCATGACTATCAGGGCAGGATCACGATCTTTGGCGAGGATATCAAGAAGAATCGCAAGGTTTTCAAGATGATGGGCTACGTCCCACAGAAAAATTCGATCGATCGCGGGTTTCCCGCTACAGTCGCAGAGATAGTTTCTCTTGGGATGGTTGCCGGCAAGCCATCGAAAGAAAAGATTGGATCTGCACTTGAGATTGTCGGGCTTGCCGCAGAAAGGGACAGGAGGATAGGTGAGCTCTCCGGTGGCCAGCAGCAAAGGGCCCTTATCGCAAAGGCGCTTGTAAACGAGCCGCGCCTGCTCATACTGGACGAGCCGGCCACAGGCATAGACATCGAGATGCAAAACAGGTTCTATTCGCTTGTGAAAAAACTGAACCAGGAGAAGAAAATAACTATAATCTTGTCATCGCACGACCTTGACGCAGTCAGCAAGCTTGCAAACAAGGTGGCGTGCATAAACAGAAGCATGTTCTTCCATGGCGACGCGCATCACTTTTTCGAGGATGAAGAGCTGCTGAAAAAGTACTCAGAGTCAAGCATGCAGAGTCACATGCACCTGCATTCCTACCAAGGCAACAGATAGAAAATGGTGCTTGAAATTCTTCAGGTCACGTTTGTACAGCGAGCACTCGTCGCCGGCATAGCGATAGCGGTGATCTGCTCCGCTGTTGGCATTTTTCTTGTGCTGCGGAGACAGTCGCTCTTTGGCGACGCGCTTTCACATATGGCGTTTGGCGGCATCGCTGCAGGGCTAATCGCCAACGTATACCCGCTGTGGGTTGCATTCGCAGTCTCTGTGCTTGGTGCGCTTGGCGTTACCAAGCTTAGGCAGTCCACAAAAATCCCGCCAGACGCAGCCGTGGCTGTGCTGCTCTCGTCAGGGCTTGCGCTGGGGGTAGTTCTGGTAAGTCTGGATGAGGGCGGTCTCTCTGTCAATCTGTTCAGCTTCTTGTTTGGGAGCATATTGCTTGTAAGCAACGAAGACATTGTAACGATCCTGCTGATAACTGCGGGAGTGCTGGCTTCAATAGCCGTGCTTTACAGGAAACTATTGTACATATCCTTTGACGAAGAGCAGGCCAGAGTAAGCGGCCTGCAAGTATCAAGGCTGAGCTACCTCTTTATTGTCATCGCCAGCATAACGGTGATAGCGTCAATAAGGCTCGTGGGGATTCTGCTGATCTCGTCCCTCATAGTCATTCCAAGCATCTCTGCAATGATGTTGGGCAAGGGCTTCAAGAAGACAATGCTGATCTCAATATCGATCTCTGTATTTTCAGTTGTAACTGGGATAATCGTGTCATATGCCATAAATGCCGCACCCGGCGGTACAATAGTACTGATCACAATCGCCGTATTCCTGGCCATTTTGGCCTGGAAGTCTGTTGCCAGAAAAGCTAGGCTGCAGGAAACGTCACTTTCACAACGCTAAGAAATACAAAATGCCACTCTTCTTCGCAAGCAGAGTTTTAGACTGCTTGGCTTACCCGCTCTTCACGCCAGGAAGTGATGACAGGCATGCAAAGGTTCATGTATTATCGCATCTTCTCCCGGCTGACGTGTATTGCAAGTGCGAGCATCCTTTTGCATATTGCACATTGATAAAGTGCGAGCATCCTTTTGCATATTGCACATTGATAAAGTGCGAGCATATACTCTTCCAATACCTTAACAACATGTAGACAGGCGGTTGCTGCAGCTCTTGATGAATGAAGTCACATATGGAGCAATCGGATGTTATCAAAAAATATGTACTCTTGTTGATAATGAAGAATCCGCTGTCTTTTGTACAGATTAATAAGCAGCAGATAAAATATCTGCAGAGATGCTCACCTTTTTTACAAGCCCGATCGGCCTTGGGCATGCGACCCGGGATATTGCAATCGCTGAGAAATTAAAGGGGATAGAAGACGATATCACATTTGTCACAGGCGAGGGCGCAGCAGACCTCATCGCAAGAAAAGGCTACAGCGCAGCTGACATGTACATACCTGAGAAATTCATGGTGGAATCAGGCCAGCTGCAGCACTCGTTCAGGTGGCTCGTGGACTATTACTCTTATTACAAAAAATGCAAGACAATTGCCAAGGGAATTCTGGAAAAGCGAGCCGGCCTGATCGTGAGCGACGAGGATTTTGCATCAATTGCTGTCGGCGAAGAGATGGACAGGCGGCGGGTTCTGATAACGGACGTGACAGAGACGCATTTCACCAGCGGCCCGGCATCAATGATAGAGAAAAAGATGAACAAGGCGATGAAAAAGATGATGCAGGCATGCGACTGCGTCATAATCCCTGATGCCGGCGAGGATCATGATAATGTCAGGCATGTCGGCCCGATAGTGAGAGAAGCCAGTGCTGATCGAGAAACGCTGCGCCGGCGATTTGGTTTTGAGAAAAATACCATAGTCACGAGCACGGGTGGAACAGACGCCGGGAGATACCTCATCGAGAAGGTCATTGAGGCACACGACAGGCTCAAGCTGCTGCTAGACAGCGAGCTTGTTGTAGTGTCAGGCCCGTCGCTGAAGCTGCCAGACTCGCCAGGCCAGTACCGCAATCTCGGCTTTGTAGACAACCTGCACGAGCTTGTTTATGCTGCAGATCTGGTAATCTCGCTTGCGGGGAGGTCAACCATGGATGAGTCGATCGCGTATGGTACGCCGGGCATCTTTATCCCGATAAAGGGTCACTTTGAACAGGAGCAGGGCGCAGCCCGTCTGGGCTACAGGTACGAAGACATTTTCAGGCTCGAGTCGCTTATACAGGAAAGGATCGGTCGCAGGAATAGCAATGAAGCAATTGATACGGGCGGAGCAGCGAGGGCAGCAAAGATAATCTCAACAATGATTCAGTGACGGAAACAGGTAGGGAATGAGATTATTACCAACAACTGATTTAGCATAGCAATTTCAATATTGTTGCGTGGCCGCGCGCACACGTGCCATCATGATAGTATCGGCAGCAGCTGCTTCAGCAGCAGTTGTCATTGCAGCAGTAGTGTTCGTGATGATGCCCTCTTCACTGGGCGTGAACGAGCATGCACCATCCTCCACTTCCTCCTCTTGGTCAGAAGGCGCGCCGATGCCCACTCCCCGAACCGAGGTTACAGGCGCCAGAGTCGGCGGCCAGATTTATGTAATTGGCGGCTTTGACAGACTTGGCAGGGCCGTTGCAACAGTCGAGGTTTATGACCCTAAAGCAAATAGGTGGGACACTTCGGAGCCATTGCCCATGTCGCTGCACCATGCTGCAGCAGCGTCATACAATGGCAGGCTATACGTGGTTGGCGGCTACTTGGAAGACAACGAGCCTTCGGATAAGCTGATGTCATACAGCCCAGAAACTGGCCAGTGGGAAGAGCTTGCGGCAATGCCTACGCCAAGAGGGGCCTTGACTGCCGACTTTGTCAATGGCATCCTCTACGCAATTGGCGGGGCAAACTCTACCTTTGGATCTCCCGCAGCGCCGCTGGCAACAAACGAGGCATATGATCCAAGAACCGACAGCTGGACGGAAAAAGCCCCGATGCCAACGCCCCGCCAGCACCTCGCTTCAGCCGCGCTCGACGGGTTGTTGTACGTCATAGGCGGAAGGATCGACAGCTTGTTGTCAAACCTTGATGCAAACGAAGCATACAACCCTCAGCACGACAGCTGGACCCGGCTGTCGCCGATGCCCTCAAAGAGGGGAGGGCTGGCAGCCGCAGCGTCCGACTTTGACTTCAACATCTATGTTTTTGGAGGCGAGGGACCCACTGGCACATTCAGCAACACTGAGGCATATCGTCCACAGAATGATACGTGGTCTTCTGCGGCTCCAATGCCCGATGCACGTCATGGACTTGCCGCAGTCGCAGCAGCGGAAGGTGGTGAAATCTATGTCATCGGCGGTGGTCCTCAGCCAGGGCTGACTGTGAGTGGCTCAAATCAAATTTATGTTACTCACAGGCCAAACGACTGAGAGCGCTTCCTTTGTTGCATGCATCGTTTAGCCTAGCTTGCACATTGCAGCACTGCAGCTCCAGATTCCGTTCATGGAATACGCTGGATGACCGGCACGGTTCAATGCCTGTAGCAACCCTTTTCTTCTCCTCATTTCTTGGCACACCAGAATCGGCGCGTGGATAGACGGCATCTTCAAGATTCAATTACTCCGCGCGCTCATGCTGTTTGTTTCTACAACAGATGTTGCACATTGGTTAGAGTATCTTCTAACCACTGCTGTCTCGTCTCCAACGTCAAACAAAGATTATCTTGTGGTCCGGCTATCAGGAGCTCTTGCATGCATTTTTTGGGTTTGTGAGATGTTGTGGTCCGCCCTGTCCCAAGAAGGATTTCCATCCGCCATCATCATCATAATCTGCTTGCTTGCGTCTTAACTGAAGAATGTAGTTGAAAAGAAAAAAGTTAAATCGTCTGCACGGACGCAGACGTTATGATATTACTTCTTCTTTGGTTTCTTCTTGCTGGCTTTCTTCTTAGCTTCCATTAAGCTTTTTGTGTAAAGCTCAACTATTTAACAATAGCGAATGCTGATACTCTGATCCAAAGGTCTTCTGAATGCTTCCGGGAGCCGGCTACTTCACTTGCAGATGTCATGTGCTGCAGGGTGTGATGGATGCCATGATCATTTTCCAAATGACCCAGGAACGCGACGCCGTTGTTGTTGATGGTGTCACTTACGTATTCTGGACGAGAAAGACCTCAACCTTCAGGTGTGCGAGTAATCAAGTCTTCATTATCATCACTTGCGTGATACGATATGGTGCTTGTCTCGATTGGGTTCTTTACAGCAAGCCGACAAAGGCAATCAACTGCATTTCTTTGGACAGATGTGCCGGCGATATGGACTCTACCAGACGCAAAGAGTGACTCTCCATCGCCGCCCCACTAGGACGACTGCCAATCACGTCAAAAATCTGTTGCCTCTGCCTTGCTGTTCATCATGACCTTTCTTTTCATCCTCTATCATCGCTACTTGTGCAAGTAGTTCTTGTGCAGATTCATATCTGTGAAATTATAAACACAAGTGTGAGACCACTCTGCAGTCAAACGGAATTAACGCGTTTGCTCACATATGCTTAGATTTTGAGAAAAAACATCTGTGGTACTTTCCGTAAAGGCAGTTGCCACATTTCTGTTGTTGGGTTTTGTTGTTTTGTTATATTTTATTGCTGTTGTTGCTGTTCTACGAGTTCTGCCGTAGCAAATCTGGCACCAACGTTGGTGACCTTGATTTTTGTGTTCTGGCCTGGTTTGCCGCCCTTTACAAAGATAACAAATCCCTGTACCCTGGCAACGCCGTCGCCTTGTCTGCTCGTCTCGGTGATTTGCACGTCGTATTCTTTTCCTGTTTCTACAGGCTTTGGACCGAAGCTACCGCCACCGAAGCGGCCACCTCCTCCAAAACGTCTTTCGCCGTATGACATTAATAGTCAAACTTCCTTTTGTCTGTCTTTAATATAAATGCTGGATAACAAATCTCATAGCTGTTTGTTCTGTTTTAACGTGTAGCGCCGGACGATCTCCTTATCGATCTCTTCGTGCTTTATCTGCTCACCTCTCCGGCCAGGTGTCTTCATCGCCTGCTGCTTCACCTTCTTCCTTTCCTCTTCAAGGTCAAAATCGTGCACGATCTTTTGGAGCTGCTGGGCATAACTCTCTCGGAAAAACTTCTCCTCTGCCGTGTCCTCTGTCATCTGTCTATAGGTAGGATGCTTAGCTATTTATGTTAACGAAGTCTACATGTGCGATGAGAGCTGCTGCTTTTCACAGCGTAAAAACGCTGCGTGCGTAAAAGCCTTATTTCGTCAAAGTGGAGAGCAGCGCATTGTAAGATGACCTGCCAGAGGAAGCTGTGATATGTTATGATATGATATGATATGATACACACCATTTCTCAAATTAACTTGCACTATCAATGAAGGTTCCCCAAATGTGTGGAGATCCAAGTTTCCATTCATCTATGTCTGTGATATCTGTGGTCTGGATTTAGTGTTTGCGCAGCCAGTGAGCTCGAAAGCAAGGCTTTTTTGCTGGTGTGTACAAGAAATAGACGGAGCAGAAAAACAAATTGGGCAGATGGGATGACGAAGAGAAGAATTATGACCGCTATCGGCAGGGGTACGGCAGAGGCAAAGGGCGTATCGGCGCGCGCGGTGTCCGCCGGATAATATTCATCGGTTTTGCGATCCTTGGGTTTGTCATGATCAGCTTCTTTGTATCTAGGGCGGGGCTCCATGTTGCCCTTCACGAGAGGGGAGAGGCGATAGGAACAGTGCAGGTGGTTTCAGCACAGATCAGCAACAACAGCTTTGAAACCCTGCGAAATGTGACCGTGCAGTTTGGCAACAACAACCCCGTGCAGCCAATCGGGGACATGGGCCCATTCTCTGGAGTTCTGGTTTCACCTGAAGGCGACGACTTTGAGTTTGACAGAGTGATTGTCACCGCAAACGACGGCGCGGTGAGTGTCGTGCATTACCGCTAGCTACATAAGGTCTTCGGGCTTTTCTTCATGGCCGCATTGCTGGCATCGGTAAATCTTGAAGCCGATGTGAACCATCGTTCCTCCACATCTGATGCAGACATCATCATCATCGTTGCTGTAACTCAATCCTCCATACTATCGATCCATTGGCATATTTATGAGATGCCGTGTTGACCGGAACATCAGACGAAGGCTGGAAGGCCAAAAACAATCAAAGGCATCCGCAGCCTGCAAATAAATGACAACCCGAGGTCGACCATGACTACGGTAGGCTTTGTGTTAGAATACCACGCGCACACGCATCGGCCTGTAATCTGAAGTGAATAACAGAGGGTGTTAGTCTTGGCTTTATGCTCAAATTTTTCTTCTTCTTCTGCTGCAAAACAGTTTCAGAAATAATCAGAAAGCCTCTTGGTATGACGCATAGAAAGACTTGAGAGAAGCTGATGATGTTCAGAGGGGGAGATTATCATACTAGAAAAAGTGAAGGATGATGACTCTAGTCATCATCATCCTCTACGTCGTCCCAGTCTTTTATTTCCTCTACCTCAATATTTCTCCAAGAGGTATAGGATTTTTCAGAGTACGCGCCAAAGGTCTTGTCCGCCTTTAGGAAATAGTTGCTCGTGCCTTTTCCAACTTTGCCGTTCCTATCCCACTTTGCGTCGTCGTCTTTGTCCACCAGCACTTTACCGTCAACAATCAGGCGTATGTGCAGATCATCGCCATTTGGCACAACCCAATATTCAACCTCGTACCAGTGCCCAAACTTGGCCTCTGGGAACTCGTCGCCATGAGCAATTGTTACATGCAGGTCCTTGCCTTCGTGGTCGTGGTCGCGCTTTGTTATCTTCCATCCGCCGTCGTCTGTTTTCATCAGGAATGCAATGTGGGTCTCTTTGTTGACATATGCCAGCATTGCCCAGAATGAATCCCAGTTCTTCGGGTTCTTAGACTGCTTCTCAAGCTTCACCTCAAACTTGCCGTGTATGCCCTTGTATCCCATCTCGTTTGCTGTGACAAGCGTAGAGTGTCTCTTGTTATCACTGATCTTGGGACGCAACTTTATTTCGCCATCGTCAAGTTCCGCGTATCCTCTGCCGGGATGGTTTATTTTCCAGGTGCCATCCGGCGAGATGTAGCCACTGGAATCATCTCTCCACTCCTTAGATTTCTCGTGCAAAAGAGTCTCTTTTTCTGCCCATGCTTTTTGAGTACCTGTACCGATGCTGGCTGTAACCAGAAGTGCAGGTATCAAAAAAATGTATACTAGTTTCGTAGATTGCATCTTGCGCACCCGAAGAAGCCGATGTGTTAATAATTTGTTGGAAGAATTTTCAGTGTCACATTGACCGGATAAAAAATCGAGAAAATAAAAAAGCGACCAGGCAGCATTTGCCGTCCTGCTGGATGCTACTAATCCGCCATTGCTTCTGGAAAGGATATATTCTCTGCATCGTGGCGTGTTTTGCGGTTCCCGTGGCGGCCTGAACTCGATAATAATGGAATTCAGGATTTTTTCTCATCAGGAGGCCGTTGAAGGGTGTTGCTGTTGTTGCTAGGGAGGATGGGCCCTCGCCGCTATTATCGTCATTTTTGTTGTGCTGCTCTTGATAACGCGTGCTATGATAAGCTCGAGGCGAAAGGTACGCACTGTTTATTACAGCCAGCCTTGGCAAATTCTTCAGTATGGCCAGCGTAAAGCTCAGCGTGCTGGCAACGTTGCTTGTTGCCGATGCACTTGTCGCCGCCGGAATTTGGTTCGGCGTCATTCCCACCGTGACCCTTCAGGAATGGCTGCTGTTCAACGCCGTGGCAGCCGCGATATCTCTTGCAATATTTCTTGCCACCCGGAGGCATAGAAAGCGCGGCAGCAAGAGTGAAGAGCACTACCACCAGAGGCTGCTGACCGACAGGGGCGAGGTCGTCAAGAGTTGGGGGGAAAAGATGATCGCCGATTATTTTCATGCGCACAACATCAAGTACCAGTATGAAAAGCCTGCCAGCGATTCCTCAAACAGGAGGGTAATAAGCAGGCCTGACTTTTACCTCCCCGAATACGACATATATGTAGAATATTGGGGGATGGTCAACACAGAGGAGCCCGGAAAAAGAAGGGAATACGTCAAAGGGATGGAGTGGAAGATGGCGCGCTACCGTGAGAGCGGCCTCAAAGTCATATCAGTATATCCCAAAGACCTGGGCCACTTGGATTCAATTTTCAGGGCGAAGCTAAAGAAATAGAAAAATTTGTTCGCATGCTTTTCAGGCGGCAGTGGCGGTGGTGGTAGCGGCTACCGTCTCGGAATCTGTGGTGGCTACTGCAGCCGCTTTTTCTTCTCCTTCTCCCTCCTCCTCTACTTCTCTTTTGCCGGTAGTAGTAACCTGAGCTATCCTCTTCTTCTTTCCTTCTTTCATCTGCTCCTTCATCAGCTTCTTGGCGATCCTCGGGTTGTTCTTTTCAAGCAGCTTTGCAAAGGCTTCTTCTTCCTGCAGGTTCTTTTTCAGCGCACTGATCGTCTTCTTGTCCGCCCCAAGCAGCTCAAGCGCCTGTATGCCGGACTTGTACATCACCACCTCAGCCTTTTCGACTATTAGATCGTTTACCGATTCCCAAACCTCCCTTTCCCGTTCGGTCCCCACCTCGTCCATCATGTTCCTGAAAGAACGCGGCGGTTCTGGAATGGGCAGGCGAGCGCTCTCTGTAGTGGGGGTTATTGCCTCTGCTTCCGTGGAATCAGCAGCGGTGGCGGCCAGGGCCTGGATCCGTTCCCTTAGCCTCTCTTGCTGTCCCCTTGTCTGCTTTAGGTGGCGCTGTAGGTTCCTCTTTACTTCTGGGACAATACACTGCGACGCCCTCTGTTCCAGCCGCTCGACTGCAGCGTTTTCATACGAAAGCGCCAGGTTAAGACCGTAAATAGCGGTAATCCTCCTGCCAAAATCCATCTGTTGAGAACTGTCACGCTTGCTCTTCCGGCTGCGGCTCCTCCTCATTTGCTACCCCTTTGCATACAATGCTTATATGAATTCCAGAAGGGGCATGTGCACGAGATCAGCCATCCAGTATCTTGATTTCCAGCTCGTTGCCAGAGCTGTCATAGGCGGCTATCGTTTCGTCTTCATACGGATACGCTATGATGATCGAGACTGAACCAAAGAATCCGCGGTTGAGGTCTTCAAGTGAAGGCCTGTTCGACCCGCTTGGGTGAGAATGGACAGTGCCTATATACGAGCTATCCATGGGCAGGAAAAAATTCGAAAAGCCGGAAAAGTAGGGCCCGCTGGAGGCAAACGGCGGGATGGCAAGGCCGTCAACGGTTATCTTGTCGCGGGTGGCCTTGCCGCGCAGTATCAGGATCGCTTCATTTGGGTGGTGCCCTCTGGAATAGCTGATGATGCCGTTTGCAGCCATCCTCGTTATGATTACTTGTCTCTTTTTGTTTTCAGTTGGCACTTGCAGCCATTTTTTCAATCCAAAGTTTATTTAATGTTGGCAGCATGCTCGAATCTCCACACCAAATGTGTTGTGTAGTATTTACATCAAAGTTGATAGAATGCTATGAATATCTTATTGTTTGCATAAGCTTCGTGACGTTTTCGATTTGTGCTCTAATAAAAGCGTAAATATTCGATTAGAGATAATAGGATATGGTAGAGCAGGTTTACGAAAAACCTCTCCTTGGAAGCTCGCTGAGGCTTGGAGCACTGTTGGGCATAGGCGCAGCGTGGGCCATTTTCGGCCTTGTGCTTGGGGCAGGGGCGCAGCTCGGCCTGCCACCAGGGACGTTTTATGAAATGATAGGGGTGTCGCTTGGGGTAGCTGCAGAATGGCCGGCAATCTATCTAGGGTTTGGGTTGCACATGCTGACAGGCGCGATAATCGGCATGGTCTACATGGTCATATCCGAGCGCATAAGAAAGCTCAGGAACTTTTCCACCGCCAGCTGGTTTGGAACAGGAGTCGCCACCGGGCTTGCAGTGTGGGCTGTACTGTTTGTCCCTCTGCACTTTTTCCTCGTCGAGCCGGCGCTGCAGGGCATGCTATCGGTGTCCAACCCAAGGGCTGAGCGGCTGATCGAGATGTCTGAGTCGATATTGTATGGCGCGCTTGCGATGCATTTCATCTTTGGAAGCATATTGGGGTTCCTTGCGAGGATAGCGACATCGGGACGGGATGTTATAAAGACGACGACAACAACAACAGCAACAGGAGGACAGCGGCATGATACCCAGGCTGCATAGGAGTAAGAAGACGGGTAAAGAGAAGGAGGCGGGTCTTGCACACAGTATGAAATCCAAGACAGGCTTGCAGAGGCCAAAGCCGCAGCTGGCGATGGTCAGCTCCGGCCTGGCAGCTGGCATGATATCGTCGCTTGGAATAAGCGGCCTCTTGCTGCTCGTGGAAAGAATATCAGAGCTCCCGCTGGGCACGTTCTACCTCGTACTTGTCTCCGCCCTCTTGCAAACACAGGACTATAGTGCTGGCGCAGCAATGCTGGGGTTCTTGATGCACCTTGCAGCCGGCAGCGTGATCGGCCTTGCGATCTCTGTCCCGCTCGCATCAAGAAGGATTGCCAGATATGCGCCTGCATATGGTCTGTCGGCTGGGTTCTTGCTATGGATAGCCTTGTTCATTCCGGTAACTTACTGGGTGATGGTCCCGCTACTCGAATCTATTGAAGGCCAAGAGATCACGCAGCGGGTGCCGGCAGGCAAGACCTACGAGGTTGCGACTGGCGACCTGCTTGCAATGATGGACAGAGTTGTCACAGGGTCACTTTCCTTCAACATGTTCTACGGGCTCTTGACCGTCATGCTGACAAAATCGATTCACGAATCATATCTGCAGCGAAAGCACCACCTGATCGCCTAGTTGCCCACAAGGGTGCGGTTGTCCTCAAGCAGCGTGTATTCGGACCCTCCTACCCTTTCTTCCAGATATGTTGCTGCTGGAATATCGGGGCTGGAAAGGAGGGCGACGCTGTCGTTGCTGTTGCCATCTGGCACAGGTGTGTTGTACGTCTGTGACGCGTTTGGCCTATCCTCAACAATGGTTGGGGCCTCGTCGTCGTTGGAAGAGAAGGTGCCCCAAGAAGCCAGCAGACCAAAGACCGCGACACCGGCGATGACCGGCACAGCTAGCATCACAAGGCTAAATCTCGGCAACCTGTAATTTCTCCATACAAGAATGTTATTAACGATATCCGAATTTGATGTAGAAAAAAATCTTGCATAAAAGATTCTGGTGAGACAGCTATCTTTATGTATAATCAATTTGTTCCAATTTTATGAGTTCGCAGGACCTTGCGGTAAGAATAAACGGCGTGCTACCGGACGTGAGCGGGCAGGCAGCAAATACGTCAATTTCGGTTTTTTACAAGGGATTCCATCTTTTGGTCGACGCAGGCAATAAAGTAAAGGAAAGCGTCAATACCGCACCTGACGGAATCCTGATCACGAGTGCAAAAAAGCATCATACAAGCGACCTGCCGATGCTGTTGCAGCACGGAGGAAGAGCGAGAGCCTACTGCACTTCGGAATGCGCCCAGCAGATCAAGGATCTAGCTGCATCGCCTATCGTCATTAGCCCCGGCGATCCCTTTGAGGCCGGCCCGTTTACTATAATCCCTATTGCAGCCGACAACCCGGGCACTTCCGGCTCTGTTATCTATGTGATCAAGGCAGGACAGAAAAAAATCGTTGCGGGATGGGACTTTTTGAAACTGCCGGGAGCCGACAACAATATCCTGTGGAACCCCGACATTTTGATACTCGGGACAGAGACGTACAACGAGCACACGTCCACCGGCATGATCTCTGTTTCGGAGGCGTATGACATTGTCAGGCGCTGGAACGCCAAGCTGTGCTACATCTTGCATTATAGCGGAGAAAAGGACGTAGAGGATGCCAAGAACCAGTGGCACAGGGGGCCGGCCGGCCCGCTTTCGCCGGAAGAGCTGCAAAAGGTGGTAGACGATCACCTCCGTGTAACAGGCGGAGAGGGCAAGTATGTAATCAAGGTCGCAAAAGAAGGCACGACATGGAGCCCTGCTGAAGAAGTTGCTAAAGAAGACAAAGGGCCAATAGGGCCGAGGATCGAAGTCGACGCTCTCGACAGGCATATACTTGCCATCGAAAAAACTGCAAAAGGCGGGGTGACAGTTACCATAGAGGACAGCATCCACAGCATGACTTCAGAATTTTCAAATCCAAAGGCGGGAGAAAACTCGCTCCGCGGGGAGGCCATAAAGAGCATGATGATGAAGGGACCTGAGCTGAACATGGTGGTCTCGGGTAACAGTGTCAGGATCGATATCACAAAGGGCAGGAAGTCGATGTTTGCAGGCGACATTCAGGTGGACGAGAGGGACGCCAAGAGGATAATCCAGTACCTGCATGAGAACTTTCACTGATGGCATATGGATCCCATCTGCATATTTATCGCCTAGATTGTTGTTATGTTTCAGATGATTACAATGGTTAAGTCCAATACTGCATGACCACTGGATCGATGGATAATTCCACTACCGATAGGCATCATGAAAAAAGCAGCAAACTAAAGGCTACAGCCGTGGTGGGCCTTGGGCTGCTCCTGATAGCAACCGCAATTGTGTTCCCGCTTGGCGGAGGAGGAGTTGGCGGCGGAAACAATATTGCAATGGCGCAGCAGACGGAACAGCAGCAGAACCAGACACAGAGCCAGAATGCCACGACAGTAGCAAATGTGACTATGACAGACATGTTTAGAGCTCAGGGTGTGATCACCGGCATGATACAGCAAGGAGGCGGAGGCGGCGACCAGCAGCAGAATACAACTGCAGGCAATCAAAGCGGCGCACCTGAAGCTAATGCGACTCAGGCAGCCGGATCATCCTCATCATCGTCAACTCCGTTCCTTGTCGGAGGCGACTGGAACATCAATGTAGAGAGCGGCAATGTGACAGATTTTAGGGCGAACTTTACAATGGTAAGGACCGACGCAACAGAACATCACAGCATGTTATTCACCAACTTCAGGACCGGCAACGCTACCGACTTTGTGCTTGATCCTGCGGGCAGGACTACGATAAACGGAACAGCGGATGTTGCTGTAAACGGCACTATGACATGGCCCGGCATCGATACTACTTTCACGATAGAGAAGGCCAGAGTCATTACGATACAGCCAGAAGAGCAAGAAGTCAAGCAGCATTTCCAGGACCAGCCAATCTATGGCATAGTGCTCCGTGCAACCGGCGCTAACGGGACCACAATAGTCGAGACTGCGCCAGCTGAAGGCAACCAGACCCAACAGGAGGGTGGCGGCGGCATACTGGAGGAACTGACCAGACCTTTTGAGGATCTGTTCGGATAACCTGCTGTTGTTATCCTCCTCCCCACCTTCATCTATTATTTTTCTCATTTTTTCAGACCTATCTTGCACTGAACTGTTGCAGTACTGGCAAGAAGGGTGTTGCCGCAAACGCACACTGGCTCCGGATGGAACTGCAATCATGAATGAAGAGCAGGTTGTTGGTGATGATTGGGATGTCGTATCATTAGGCAAGCCCAAACATGAATTCGCATGAAGAGTACGATGCAACTAAGATGATTGTCTCTCTCTTTGCGTGTGTGTATGTGGTCAATCAGGACTATTTGAAATTCTTTTATTGGATTTCTTCCATTCTTCTGGCAATGTCATCAACAGAAGACCGCAACAATACGGGGATACCTGTTGCATGCAGCAAGTGCAACGAGACCTTCCAGTCCGACTCTGAATACGTGGTGCACTATAACGAAATGCATGCAGAATAGCATACTGCGTAGCAGGAGGAAACATACAAAACATTAACTAAATTTCAACGCCATCTTTTTAGATGATGAACAAGGGGCTTGTGCTGGCTGGTATCGCAGTAGTCGTAATATCCAAAGTGATTATCCTAAAATCCATACTGGTCGACTCGCCGGCCTACCAGAGGTGCGTGTCTGCTAGCGGTGTGGCTCAAGCGTGCGGGACTGACCCGTTCACATATTTTATTATCGGCTGGTTCGTCACAGTCGGGGGCTTTGTACTGTTGGTGTTAGGGCTCAGGATGCCTGCCACACGAAGAAGCATTTCGCGCTGACGCTGTGGTTACTACTATGACGCTACTACTGCTGCTAATACTACTTTTTCTTTACCTGTGCCCCGCCCCTCACATACTTTTCAGTCCACTTTAGCTTCCTTGCGTCCCGGCGGAGCGTGAACAAGTTCTTGTCGCATTTCTTTGAGCACGTCCACAATATGCGGCCGTCATTTCTGACATGCATCGTTCCTCTACCACTAGGGATTGTTGAGCCACAAAATGAACAGTTTCTAAAAGAAGACAGTGTGGCCCTGCTACTAGAACTTCTTCTCACCATATCTTTTGCATACCGCGCAGCGATTGTTTTAAAGAGTTTGCACGAGCCTATCTTGTGGCAAGCAGCTTGCTTCTGGGTTCAAATTCGTGCATGGTCAGCAGGGCAAACATATCTTCCAAATCGCAGCAGGAACAACTGCTGTTCAGGCAATCTGCCCGCGAATCATGCGAGCACAAGCCGCACTTGCAATGATGCAAATCGGAGGACAACGTTCATGATCTATTCTTTTGACTTAAAACGCCTGTCGCAGATAATTCTGTCATATGCTAGGCGAAATGGTCAATAGACGATTCTTAGAGGTAGACGATTATTGGAGAATGTACTAACTAACCCGGCAGGCTTTCGTTCAGCATAAGCGCCAAAAGCGCGGCGCGCAGTTCTTTTCCATAGGATGCCTGCTTGAAGTAAATCGCGTTTTTCATGTGGTCCACCGAGTGCGAGATCTCGTCAAGACGAGGCAGTGGGTGCATTATTGCGACGTCCTTCTTTCCTGCCTGTTCTATTGTCTTTTCTCCTATTGTGTACGAACCGCGCACCTTTTCGTATTCCTGCACGTCGGGGAAGCGCTCCCGCTGGATCCTGGTGACATATATCACGTCGGCCTCTGGAAGCACCGCGTCAAGCTCGCTGTGCTCTCTTATCTTCATCCTGCCTTGCAACTCGTAGATCGACTCCTTCCTCACCCTGAGGGACGGCGGCGACACAAGATGGATATTGACATCGTAATTGGAAAGCCCGTACAGTAGTGAATATACAGTCCTGCCGTATTTCAGGTCGCCCACTATGGCTATTGATAGCCCGTCGATTCTGCCCTTCTCCTTCAGCATCGTGTAAAGGTCAAGTAGCGCCTGTGTCGGGTGCTCTTCGCTTCCGCTGCCAGCATTAATGATTGGGTTCTGCGACAGCTCTGCTGCAAACCTGCTTGAGCCATCCATGGGGTGCCTGAGCAGTATTACGTCTGAATATAGATCCATTACTCTTATGGTATCGGCTAGGCTCTCGCCCTTTTCCACCGACGACGACTTTAGATCTGCAATGCCGATCGAGCTGCCCCCAAGCGATGCCATGGCCGCTTCAAAACTCATCCTCGTCCTAGTTGACGGCTCGTAGAAAATGTAGCCAAGCGTCCTGCCCTTGCCAAGCTCACCTCTCTCTGACGGCTTTAGTGACCTGAGCCGGTCAGTTGCGTCAAACACGTACTCCAGGTCGCTTTTAGAAAAATCCTTTATCGAGACAATGTCCTTGTCAAAGAACGGGTTGCTGGTCGGAGGCATCTCATTGCCTTATCGAAATCAGGCTGTAATAAACACTACTTCTCGTCGTATTGCTAGCGCAAAAGCGCGTCCGTCTTTGCGGCCATGATAAAGTCGTTCTTGTGCAACCCCTTTATCTTGTGTGTCCACCAGCTGACAGTCACCTTGCCCCATTCTGTCAATATATCCGGGTGATGACCTTCCTGTTCCGCGACTGCGCCCACCCTGTTTGTGAAGGCAAGCGCCTCTGCAAAATCCTTGAACTCAAACGACTTTTCCAGCCGCTTTATGCCGTCCCTTTCCACAACTGACCAGCTCTGCAATTTTTCGTAATACTGGTCGATCTCCTCATCTGTGAGGGTCGGCACGCCGCCCTGGCAGGGCACACACTTCATTTCATCAAGAGACATAATATTATCCTGCATTGCTAACAACAATCTCACTTTTCTGTTTTTCTGCTAGCGGCAAACTGTGATCTCCTTCTTCCTGCCATCAAGGCATATCCTGTAATCATCAAGCAAATCCCTGCCTATCAGTGCTGTGGCAGGCGTGCGCTCGGGCAAGTCAAGGCATCCTACGTGCACGCTTTCATAGAGCTTACCAAACAACTCGATCGACACTTCATAGTAGGGAATCTGTATTATGCCGGCTCCCGTCACAGTCTCGTCGCTCCCTGCGAATGATAGGTTCATCTCGTTTGCGATGTAGGTGGGTATTATCGTCTTCGAAGATGCAAAATCAAGGTGAGCATCGACGACGATCTTTTTGTTGCTGCCTGCATCGATTATCCCCATACTGACAAGCGGCAGATTGTTCTTGTATTTTATAGTGATTGATTCTGTCTCGGAAGCCATGCATTATAATAAATGTAGTACTGGGATAAGTAGATGTGCATCATATTGTTATCCTCATTATCAGCTTTTTTCAAGCCTTTCGATCCGCTTGCCAAGCGACCTTACCTCTTCTCTCAGTGCGACAACTTCTGACCTGATCTGGGCAAGCATCTTTTGCTGATCGATGTCACTTGCAAATGTATTTGCAGCGGCAGCGTGCTCCTCCTTTGGGATCTCGTATGGCAAAGGCTCGGACTTGCCGGCCTTGATAGGCTGATCAAAGGTATTGCGAAACTCTATATCGTCCTCCTGATCGTGTAGCCGCCTCGTCTCTTTGCGCTTTGACATCCTTTACACATGGTATGGCGCTCATTCGATTTAACTTTTCAAACTCGCTTTATAGCACATGTTCTGCAATCGGGGCGGAAGCTATGATATCGTCTGATATCTGATACAATGATGCGCGTACTAACTGGATATTAAAAGACGCTTATTGTAGAAAAAGCAATCGCGAACAGATATCCTGAAGAGAATAATCTATTGATAAGAGCAACACCACTAACATGATGATGGAGGCTACATACTCCTTTCTCTGTGTGCGCGTCTGTGTGTATTGTGGCAATGGCAATATTCGGGCTGAATGATCAGTCCAAAAAGAATAGCATATTCTTGCAGTTTCTTCCTAGATAAACAATTTATCATCCGGCGGCCAATTAATAGTAGGATGCAGGAGGGAAGGAGAAAATAAGAAAAGCGAAACAACCGTCACATGAGCCATTTGAACGCACTATTTTTACCGACGATCAGGATATCGCTTTTCTCAAAGACGACGCGATTTTTTCCGACACGTTCAATGCGCGCCGAAGAGCTGTTGATGAGCTGGCGAGACGCTATAAGAAGAGAGCTATACCTGCAATCCGCGAAATCATATACGTCAGTAGCACCATTACTGGTCAGGATAATGAAATTTTCCAAAAGTATTGCCGGTTGCTGGTAGAAGAATTACTGGAAAGCTAGATAGATGGATGGTAGGGATGCCCGGAAGGCGGGCAACGCAAGCGATGGTGAAGAAAGCACCTGTTCCTTCCGGGCTGGTGTGCTTTCGGGATGCCCTTCCGGAAGGGCGGGAAAAACTTGTCGACGAACGCCGATATATGGGTTCCGGATCTATTGGCTAATTGATTTATCAGCACAGAATCTTTTGGCTCGGCAGTTTACAATACTGTGGTGGTGGTCCCGGGATCGATTGACGTAATATTGGACCAAACCTTATCGACACGAGTCATACGCAGACATGAAAGAGAAGAGGTCCTCCTGCTTGTCAGACGCGTCAGGGTTAACGACGGCAGATGAGATATCAAAGATGTGGTCAAGAATATACACCCTGTGAGAATCGTGTACTCTTTTTGGCTCATCATTCAAATCCAAAATATCAGAATCAGACAAGCGGATCTAGAAAATTGTGTCTAAACGTTTAACCTGCATTCTACCCCGGCAGATCAACAGCGATGTCATGCCATCGAGGCACAAGCGGCGAAAAATGCGCAGGATGAGGCAGGCAGAGAATAACAACAAGACTGATAGGCAAGATCCAAACAAGCTGCCTTCCACAGAGGTCTTTGATTCTTCAAGATACAATGCGATGGATGATATGACAAAAGGAGCAACAACGACTAATCAGTTGCCTGACAAGCAACAACAGGCCGTGATGGATGTTCAAACAAGAGAGCCGCCACTGGATCCCGGAGAAATAAAGAACGAGGCCCTGGTTGTAGAAGAGACACCGAAACCACCTGACGCAAGAATAAACCCAATCATGACAGAAGAGAGGGCAAGAACTATGCGTGAAATGCACGAAGAAATGACATCATCCTCGTCACCGCCTAATGCTGGAACGGAAGAAAATGCGCGAGAGGAAGAAGTAAGGGTGGTTGAACACAAGAGCGATGGTTATGATGCAATTCCTGAATGGATAGGGGCCATGATGCGCCAGTATGCTGAAATGGCAAACGCTGGAATGAGACTTTATAGCCAATTTCTGGAAAGCTCTGCAGACGCAGCCAGGTTATGGTTTGCAGCATGGTGGCGGTGGTGGCTACCCAGTAGCAACAAGGATTGATCAATCAATTATCCTTTCTACAATGGTCCCGGTGCGGTTGGGAGCAACAGTCCAACTATGGTTGCTGCGATCCAAATGATGATGGCAATAACAAGAGCCCTGAGCCATCCGACATCGTACAGTCCCCTTAGTGCCAGCAGCCAGACGATTCCACCTACTATCGCCGCAAACCACCCGTTTCCAAACAGGAAATAAACTATCGAGTACACCACCGAGCCAATGATGGCGGTCAAAAATGCTCTTCCGATTCCTTCTTTTTGGCCAAATAGCTTTGTAACAATCCAGACTATGACTGTCGATATGGCAAGACCGATTATGAAACTGATAGCGGAAAAGAATTCGTTTGCCATCCTCTACGGATTTGGAGGTAGTTCTTACTCTTTATAGAGATTATGAGTCTGATGAATGCTCAACTCTGGCGCTCTCTCATTCCAGCTCCGCATCTTGAGCAAAGTATCAGATGCTCAGTCCTGATGGCCGCCACAAATTTCTTGTAACCGCATCTCGGGCAAATCAATGCTATCCTTTGCAGTCGGGCTGAGCGCTGCTTCAACTGACAAAGAGTTATGCCCTTACTTGCCTTTAAGTTTGTCCAGAAGATGGTGGTGTTGGTGGTAGCTTTTGCGAATCGGTATCCGGAGGATTTTCCGTACTCTTGTAGTCCTGCAGCTCCGGCTTTTCTTCCTCTGTCCTTTGCGGCGCCACATCTACTTTCTGTTCGGTACTGCCGGCTGCCATTTCTCCAGTTGCGAATCTGGCACCGACATTTGTTATTCTTATCTTGGGTTTCTGTCCTATTTTGGCGCCCTTGACGAAAATGACAAAGCCTTGGACGCGGGCGATTCCGTCTCCCTGTCTGCTGATCTCTGTTATCTGCACGTTGTATTCCTTTCCAGTCTCGACCGGCTTGGGGCCTCCAAAACTACGCGGGCCGCCATAACCCCCTCCACCTCCTCCATAACGTCTTCCATATGACATGACTTGTATTGGCTAGCAAGCTTCTTAATGATTTAGAGCCAGTCTGTCTTGACTCGTGCAGACCACGGCTGGCATGGGTGGGTAGATAGTAGTTAGTTATCTGGAGAAAAAAGAAAAAAGTCGGGCATTCTCGCCCAAATCATGCTGCCTCGCTAGTACGAAACGGCTTGTCTCCTCCTTCGATCGCTTTTCTCTCCTCTGTCATGCTTTCCTGAGTCGCTGGCTTGGGGCCAGATTCTATCACTATTTCTTTATCGACTATGTTTTTTGTAGGAATTACCACTGTTTTGCCCTGGTCGTCTCTCAATATTATGCTGAATGATCCGGCATCTTGAATCACTCCCGTCCTGCCATTCAAGGTCACCCGCTGACCCTGATGCAGGGTGGGCTGTATCTGTGTGCTTCCCTTTATCATTGCAGGGAAAGCCTCTCGCAGGCCGTATGCAAGTCCAACACCAACGCCGATCGCTATTGCTGCAGCTACGCCCCATACCAGTGCAGATATCACTGAATTGAGAACGGCCTCACCTATCCGCAGCTGGGTGATCGCCACAACGAACACTATGGCATAGAGAATGCCGGTAGCTGCCAAGCCAATTGCCCTGCCTCCGACTACGCCTCTCGCAGGAAGCTCGCGCTGCATCCATCTGCCTACAAAGTCTGCGATGATTGCGCCTATTGCTAGCACTGCAATGAACGCTATGACGTTTGGTATCCAAAGCCATACTCCGTTTATTGCCTCGGAAAGCTGCTGGAATTGTAACACATTTACTGCTGCTGATATGAAGAATAGGTAGACAAACCATCTGGCGGCTGTAGAGATTAGTTTGGAAAGGCTCCATCCTATTCTAGCTGTCGACTGCCCAAGTCCAGTCTTTCCCCAATATTCGTCTGCCTTCATTTTCTCGGCGACTTTTCTTACCACCCATCCGATGATTCTCCCTACCAATAGACCAATTCCTAGGAGGATTAGAGCGGCAACTATCCTAGGAGCTGCGTCTGCTACGTTCTGCCCAAATTGGGTGAGCGAATTTGTCAGTGGTTCTAGCAAAGACTGAGCACCTGCTTGCTGCATAGTTACTATCAACAGCATTACTACGGACTCGATACCAGTTGGTCCAAACATGGGCATTGGCTGCACAACATATTATAAGACAGAGCGTGGATCCTACAATTATTAGAATTAGAAGTAACAAGATTCAACAGAGAGGATGCAGTTATTACTCTATGATGACACAACTGAAATGCTAGTTCATTTTTGCCTTCTGAAAAAGAGGGATAACAAAAAAAGGGATTTAGAGCATCATCTCTTCAAAGCTCCTGTTTGTCAAAAGAAAGCCATGTTCCACAGAGCAGCAATTGCACCTTTCTTCAATGCATCTCCGTGTATTCCGATGATCACAAACTGGACAGGAGCAGATCATCAACTGTTCCTTGTTTTCCCATAACGCTTGGACCATAACAAATAGATCAGCTCATGTAATTTATTTATGGATTTTATTCATTCTTCATGAAAGCGCAAAGGAGAAGACCTTTGGCTGCTACTTTCTTACGGCTTTGTAAGCATCATTCATGATGATCTTGACGGTTCTGTCACCCAATATCTTTCCAAGCTTCTCTTCGAACAATTTTGGCCGCTCCCTGATCTCATCTTCGTTTATCCTGTATACAAGTTTGAGTGTTTTTAGGACTAGTCTGGAAGTATCGGTTCCAAGACGCCTATCCATACTAGTCATAATTGCTTCAGCAATAACAACAGAAGCAGCCTCCTCCTCTTCTTCGCTGGTAGAAGGATTATCAAGAGCCTCCACTCTGCTCTTTTCTAGGTCAAGCACCTGCGCCACCTTTACCAGCAGAGCCAATGGGCTGATTGGCTTCTTTATATCGATAACTATGCATTTGCTATCCTTCAGCTTGACAAGCAGACTCTTTTCGAGCTCGTATGCTGTAATGAGTATAACCTTTGTACTGCCATCATTGACCATCCTTATTTTGTACGCAACCTCGTCACCATTCATGTCTCCTAGCCTGTAGTCAAGCAGCAGAGCGTCTATCCTAGCTCCTCTCCGCAATTCCTCAGAATACTTTGCCAAGCATTCCTTACCCGAAGATGTTGCAATTACATTGTACGATTTGCCCAATGTGTATTTGTAGATGGCCAGCGCATCCGGATCATCGTCACAAATCATTACTGTTTCCCGCCTTCTCTGCTGATCTGATTGTGGGAGAGGGGTAGCTAGTGACATTGGAACGCCTGAACTGGGCGGCGCACATTGTCTTAAACCGCTTTGGATGAATTGTTATGGTATTATCATCTAATCTAACACGCATCGCCAATCCTGTTGGGTAAAAGGAAGAATTAGTTGGGATGATTAAAAACAAGAGAAATACTGATACGAACAACTGTATTCGTATCAGCTTGCTGCTTCTTCTTCTCTTTTCTTATCCGTCCATGCAGCAATACCCACAATCACAGATCTCGTCTGAGAAGGAGTCGCACCTACAGTTTTCCATACTATCTGCCATATCATAAGATTGCATCTACATTATTAATGCACATATCAAATGGTGGAATGAAAAATCATAATGGCCGTTGAGATCGAACAGCCAAGAGTGATTAATCAAAAGCGAACTTTTTCCAAGATGCAGGTTATCATATAAAGCTTGACAGGCTCTACCCTCATGTTTGAGGTCCAAAGTTCACATACAGTTGCATAAATACGGGTCAGCGGATCCCTTGCAGATCTGTCATTAAAGGGAAAAAGGACAAAAGAAAAAAGAGTTAGAGCGCAGAGTCAGCGGTGGTGTCTTCACTCTGCAACTGTTATTGAGCCGACCATCCATGGATGCAGCGCGCAATAATATTCGTATGTACCGGCTTCTGAGAACGTATACTCGAAGCTCTGACCGTTTGTGATATAGCCAGAGCTTATGCTTCCGTCGTTAGAGTCCACAGTATGCGGGACAATGTCGTTATTTGTCCATGTGACAGTTTCACCCAACTTGACCAAAGCTGCTTTCGGAGCAAATGTTGTCTTGCTGGACTGCGGGATCAATATTGTCGAAGTCTCTACCGTGCTATTTTCCCCATTCTGCAAGTCATTGCCCGACGCATGATTGCCGTGATGGCTTGCACGCGATGTTGGGCTGATCGAAGGTGCTGCCTGTGCATCTTCCTTTTGCACATTCTTGGTAAGCTCGTCTTGCCACGGCACCATGTCGATCGATTTGGTCTTGGCAATATCTACTCCATCAACTGCATTCTCGGGGGCATCGGTGACGTTAAAGTATGCCATTGTACCTTTCTCTTCAGGCGTTCCGTGCAGGTGGACTGGGTATCTGCCTTCCCATGGCCATTTTACTTCAAATATCGCCGCGTTGCCCGACCCGACTTCCCATGTCTGCACTCTCAACGGCTGGTTTTCCAGTATGCCTGATGGGTATGCGTCAAATATCGTCCCATGGATGTGGAAACCAAAGGCCGGCGAGCCTCCTAGATTGATGTAGTATATCCTCACAAGCTCGTCCGTTCTTGCAGGAAGAGGATTGTCCCAGTATAGGTCTGCATAGCCGTTGAATAGAACGTACTCTGGTGTCTCGGTTAGCTGGTTCTTGGTGTCATATTCGCCAGTGACGATGACATATTCCCTAGCTGGTTCAAGCGGAATCTTGGGGTCAACAATGAACGCGCCATACAATCCCATCCTGACGTGCTGTGACACTGGCATGACATGGCAGTGGTACATCATTGCCCCTGCCGGCTCTGCAATAAAGTCATAGACATAGGACTCGCCCTGGTGGACCTCCTGGAACACCCCGTCATTCTTTTCGTCGTGGTCACCATGCAGGTGGACTGTGTGCGGCAGTGGGGTTTCGTTGATAAAGTTGATGATAACTCTGTCTCCCTCTGTTGCCCTCAAGGTGGGGCCGGGGATTGTACCATTAAAGGTCCATGCAGGAACGCGAACATCTGGCGCGATTTCAAGCGTGGTCTCTTCCGCAATCAGCGTATAGCGGATCGTCTTTGGCTCTCTCTGTGCGGATGCAACTGTGCGGACGTTATCATTTCCATTTTCATTTTCCGTGGCATTGCTAGACGCATTAGCCATTGAAATTAGCGCAATTCCAATTCCTGCAGAGACAAGTACAGCTGCAAGCCCTATAGATAAAATAACAAGTTTTGTCTTTCCCTTCCCGTCACTATCTTTCCATCCCATGCAGCTTTCGTTACGGAATATGCATTTATGAAAGACGTTTATTGTGCAAATAGGCAGAATCAATGTGGTGCGATCTGATTGCACCGCACGTCACTGTCACCATGACCTTCTGCGGGTTCTGAGCGGCAGGCCGCAGCACGGGCACCTGACACCTAGCTCTTTTATGAATACTTCGCATACTGCGCACCTCTTGTATCCCTGCTTGTATGCAGAATCCTTTCCACCACCCATCGTGTCGTACCTAGCGCATAGGCCTCTGCAGTTGGATACCAATACATGACCCTTGCAAACCAGAGTTCTTATCATTTAAGTACCAAATGCAATCATTTGCAATCGTAGCAGGTCAGATCGTTCTTATAACTGCAAGTGCAATCTAGATGCGGAGATCATGCCAAACACCCGGTCGGATATGTCAGGGGATTCTTCTACTAGCAGACATGCTACTGTGACAATGACCTTCCGGATAGACGAGAGCATCATGGATGTGCTTCGTTCAGAATCTGAAAAGCGTGAGGTCAGCCTCAACACCATGGTGAACCAGATCCTGAGAAGGTACACAGAATGGGACATGTATGAGCCAAAGGTCGGCATGATACCGATTGCAAGACCGCTTGTTTCAGCACTGTTTGAGAGCTTGGACGAAAAGGAGATCATTGAGATTGCCTGCAAGGTGGGCAAGAATGCGGTGCACGACATTGCCCTGTTCATGAAGTCAAGGATGGACCTCCAGTCGTTCCTATCCTGGTTTGAAATGCGCATCAAGACTTCTTCGATTGAGTTCAGCCACAACAGGCTTGCAAATGGCAGACACACCTATGTGATAAAACATGACCTCGGCTACAACTGGTCGCTGTACCACAAGACTCTGCTCGAACAGATCTTTAACGAGATGTTAGAAAGGCGCATTGACATCACGATAACGCCGACTACAATGACGCTAGTGTTCGAGGAATAACAATATCCTACGTGACTCTACGTGACTACCAGGCGGCAACGTTGTAGAACGATAGGGTCGGCGGCCTTGTCATAAAGGTCAGCGCTTTTGCGTGCAGTTCTTTGTGCTGCTCACTTGCACGGATGGCCAGAAATGACTCTTTGTCTGCGGTCATGACAATTATCCTATGCTTGCCGTCAGGCGATTCTACCAAGATTCTTCCAAGAAAGCCTCTGAACTGCGACAGGATTTCTCTGTTGACCTGGGAAAACCACTGCTTGAACTCTGCGATGGATTCCTTTTTCAGCTCAATGTCTGATATTGCAACAAAAGTACAGCTACCATCTATGTTAGCCTGTCTAATAGTTCTTGATTCCGGTTCCGAGAGATCTTTGAGTTGTGATGCAGTTGTTTCATGCCCATCCATTGTTTTCGTCACCTGCCTGAAGACATGTTGTTGATGATGATGATGTTGATGATGCCATGATCAATTCACTCGCGTTATTGTACACCTTAAAATCACTTTCGATATATTAACTAGCGAGTATAGAGTGCAATCAAGAGCAAACGAGTTAAATCGAAAATATAGCAAACATCAATCACACAAGAGTCGTTTTGCGCATTTTGCCTATATTTTACCAGTATATGGGATACCTTCTTTTGGGAACTGCATTGTTAAAAATAACTGCAACGGTAATGAGAATTAACGAGCCGACTATCACAGGAACCATGAACGCAATAAGCGAATCAATGCTGGTAACTGCAGTTGATGCAATAAGGGCTGTTGCGCCGGCGGGTGGATGAGTCAGTCTCAATACCTGCATAGCAAAGATGGAAATCGAGACAGCTATCGCAATCCATACATATTGCGCATTGTCCAGCAGCCCTCCACTTCCTGCACCAAAATAGCTGGCATGTATGATGGCAATTATTCCTGCCAAGAGGGCAGATATGGCATGACCAAAGAACGTGTTTCTCGGTTGCGCCAAGGGGCTATCATAGACTGAAAAGAGCAGAACAACTGATGCGCCAAAAGGTGCCAAGAGTAATGGGACAGAAAAGTGCGAGGCGACAAATCCTATAGCTGCTATACCGGTCAATGATCCTGCTAATGATGCTGCGGATGGGGCGAGAAGGCTTTTTCTGGCCATTTTGGGATAATGTAAGCTCCTATCCCTTTTTCCAAAGATCTTTGCACCATATTTACGCAGGTTCAGCAGCGGCTGCCGGATGTCAAGAGGAGAGCGTCGAGTCTTTTCAGGCTTCTTCCGGACATCGGCATCATCGTGCATTGAATTTTGCGCGGATTGTAAAGCTGTTGCAGTTCTATTTTTCCTTTTCAATCGCTTGCAATCAAATGCAATCAGATGTCTATCAATGCTAATTTATTAGCCATAATCTATTCTATAGCTGCTTCGACCAGTGAAAGATCCAACTGTTGATTCTTTAAAGAGGATTGTTGTTGCCATTGACCTCTCAATCGAGCATGCTAGAAGGTGCATTGACATTGCCGCTAATCTTCTGGAAAGCACGGCCGCAGAGCGCGAAATTGTGGTGATATCTGTGATAAAGAATAGCGATGTAGTTGATACAGAGGGAAGAATAGACCATCAAAAACTAGAGCTGGCTGAACAAGCTTTTAGAAATCTTCACGAGGAGTTGGTTGTAAAGAGCGGCACATTTTCGTTTCAAAGGAAAGTACGATCCGAGCTCATCAGGGCAGACGACGTGGCCGATGCGATCTGTGATTTCTGTAAGGCCAATGATGCGGATGTTGTCATAGTGGGCAGGAGAGGTATGGGATTCTTGAAGGGCCTAATCCTGGGCAGCATATCGGAAAAAGTAGTAAAGAATGCTCCCTGTTCAGTTCTTGTTGTAAAATGAAAATTCCTTGTTATTCCTGCTCTTGGATATTGTCAAACAAGGGAAGACCTGCCAGTTTTTGTTAGAAACTCACGGGTCTGCCCTCAAGTAATGCAGTTACTCTTTGGCCAGATAATAGGTTCTTTTTCCAATGATCCTTTTTTCTATGCCCTTCTGGCTTTCAACAGCCTGCCTGATAGCTGGAAGGTGGTTAGGAACATAGGATATGCCCTTTAGCAAGTTTGAAAGTGTCCTTGGTGTTTTTGATATTTTCTTGTTGACATGCTTTATGATCTCGTCCTTCTTGGCTTCGCTGATGCTTGGAATGCCGGTTCCGCCTCTTTTGGTACTCTTGCGGCCCTTCTTTGTGCTAGCCTTGGCTGCATATCTGCTGTCCTCCTGTATGAATTTTGAAAGACCTTTGATAACCTCATGCGCTTCGTCAAGATCTATTGTAATCGTCTGACCGCTTTTGAGCTCCAAAGTGACAGAAGGGTTGATTTTCACCATCATTGAAATTGAAATGAGTTTGTTGCATTAATATCTATCTAATTAACACAACCAAATCTTGTTGTTTTTATTAGATTTTTCCGCTTTTGAAAAATTATATAACAAATTGTCTTTTCGCAGCAGCTTGTTCGTAATCGGTTTCCGAGATTAATGCAGGTACTAAAAATAACGCAACAACAAGATTCCACAGCTATCGTGCTTGCAATAACAAATATGGTGTTTGTTAAATATATAATAAATATATATAATATGTAATGGATGTCGTGCTTGCAAACGCAAGATGTGCTCCTGCGTCCTCTTGCCTTTAGTAATAATACCGAGCATCCTCTAACAATTCAATATCCGACGCCAATTCCATCACCGAGCTCTGTCGCTTGTCAGGATTTAGATCAAGCATTCTTTGAATAATTTCATCGAGATCTCTGGAAATGGTGGGATGAAACTTTGACGGAGGATCGATGGCTTTTCTTTTCATGTCGTTGTCATATGTTGGAGGCCTCCTCCCGGTCATCATCTCGTAAAAGATGACGCCAAGCGAGAAAATGTCTGCACGTCCGTCGATGTTTTCAAATGAGAACCATTGCTCCGGAGCGCAATAGCCCGGCGTACCACCAATCTCTCCTGTTGCAGCAGTTAGCGCTATTGACTTTCTTCCGATGTCTCTTCCCAGGCCCCAGTCTGTTATCTTGACTTGAGCTCTGTGTGTGTCCGTATAGAGGATGTTGTCCGGCTTCAAATCACGATGGTATATGCCTGCATGGTGTGCCTGCCCGAGTGCGTGCAGAGCAGGAAGGATTATGGTCTTGATCGTCCAGTTTCTCTGAAAAACGTAATTGTTCTTGAATTTCTCGTCCATATGATGCCTGAGCGAGCCGCCATGAAGGTATTCCATCGTATACCATGGACTGAAATCCGGGGGATCGCCGCCCAAATTCCATTCTACTATCCTGACAATGTTTGGGTGATCTAGCTGGGCAAGTATCTTGATTTCCCTGTCGAATCTGTCCTTGTTGATTTTGCTCAAGTCCTTGAGGATCTTCATCGCATAGATATTGCCGTCACTTCCTTGCACCTTGTAGACATTACCAAATCCACCCGAACCTGCCTTTTCGATTATCTCATACTTCAAGGGTCTGCTGCAAGGTACACGTATCACACACATCAAAGAAAAACATGATGGTAATAATATAGCGTCCTTCAGTTCATAGATTTGGAGACACATTGTTGTTCTGCGCTGTCCGGTTGCTTGACCTTGCGACCGTCACCGGTCTTTTCAACTATGCTGAATTTCAAGATTTGGCTGGATCAAGTTTGTATATTTGTATATACAGAATAGAGGGTAGGAGAAAGTTTGCAGATGAACGACGCGCAAAGGACGATTCTTTTTTCCACCTTACTGCTGGTAGCGATGTCTGTTCCATCCCAGCTTCTTCATGAACTTGGACATGCATCCGCCTGTTCAAGCTCCGGGCTTTACTATGATCTGAGGATAAATTTCTTCATGTCTAGCATTGTATGCAGTGGAATCCCTGACGATTTGTTATGGTATTATGCCAGCGGTGGCATCGTTGCAGGGATAGCATTTCTCTCTTTAGGCTTCATGCCGTTTGTGGTAGTCAAAATAGCAAGCTGGTCACTCGCGGTTGCCAACGCGCTCGCCGGCGTTCTCGAAGGGTTCTTTCGGGATGCGTATTTCTCGCTTGAGGGATATGTTGCCGTGCAAATATTTGCGGCCATGATCTTTATCTTCTTGCTGTATGGTTTGGGCCTGCAAAGACTGAGACAAACCACTAGCAGAACCGCAGCAACCTAGCCTGCTATGCTGGCTGGAACTCTGCACGGATTCTATGCTTTTTTCTTTTTTCCGGCTCCGAGCCCTTTCTTCATTATGTGATTGCCTGTTGTTTTTTGCATCGCCAGCTCTTTTCTCTGCTGCCAAACCGTGCGCCACATATCCTTCGAAGCTGAAAGAAAGATTGTTCAAATGGCATTGCGCCCATACCGCTGTCCACAACAGAATATAATTGCCAGACTTGCGGTCGGTGTTGCGGCTTCAACTCCTAATGTAATATTTCTAATAGCTGATCAAATTTCTTGAGAAAGCCGGCATAAAGTGATCGAGCATTATTGTGGTTAGGATTGCCAAGACCAAAAGCTTTACTTGCTCTGCTCGCCCTAGGTGGTGGTGGGGGGAGCCATTGACAGTATTCGTCAGCTATGCCTCTGGCGATGAGGGCTATGCAGGTATTTTGCACAGGCCTTGAACAGGATAGATGGAGCTGAACCCTTTATACCAAGACACGACCCTGAATCCAGCAAGAGAAACAGAAAGGAAATAGAGAGATGCAGGTGCGTGGTAGCCATAATTAGAACCATCCCAAATGATGGCTGGCAGGATCAGGAGATTGGATACGCGATTGCAAGAAAAAAGGACATCATCCTGATCAAAGAGGAAAGCGCGGCGCTCAGGGGATTCCTGCAAGGCAGCGGTTACATTACCTTGAGGCCAGATGACCTGGAGTTCAATACTTATGAGTTATTCTCAAGGATCGGCGATGTCTTTAGAGGGCTGCGGGTGAAGGTGCGGTGCGGAACATGCAGCCACAACTTTCAGATTCTCGTTCCCAATCAAAAGTCGATAAATAACGCCATCGCCAATAACCTGATGTTTTCAGCAGACTGCCCCAAGTGCTATGGGAAGGTGGGGGTGGAACCAAAGACACTGACGTGCGTCGAGACGCGGCCCGAGCTCAAATACAGAACCACCGAGTTTGGGTTTGGATACTACTATTGACCACAAAGTTACGCGAATAAGAAGAAGCAGTTGCGCGCAGGTTTGGCTGACAAAATAATGGACAACCATTTAAAAACGATATTTTCGCTTGATCGGCGCAGGTAGATTGGGCGAAAATGCACATGGATTTTGCATAGTTGAGGAGTCCGATGATAGCAAAAGCGTCTTTATCCTCGAAACCGTCCGCCGCGGGATTTCAGACGGACATGCCATAGTGCTTGTGTCAGAATCTGACCCCCACCAAACGATAGAAATGCTCGAGAAAAGGGGGTTTGATGCAGCCCAATACATCAATCGCGGCGTGCTAACAGTCTTGGACACTACCTCTGCGTACCTGTTCGCAGACACTCAGCTTGATGCGGGCAAGCTGATCAGAAGGTGGATCGCTCTCATTTCCGATATCAAGGAAAAATCGGGGTGCCAAGGCATTGTCGTGATAGGAACGCCGAAACCATTTATCGATACAAACAACATCGACAAATTGATAATCTATGAGCGGCAGATAGGAAGAAGGTTTAACATCCCACTGGAGGCGGTGTGCTGCTACGATTCTGTCGTGTTTTCAAAGCTCGGATTTACAAACATGATTCGTTTTCTGAACTACCATGAATACACAATCTATCAGGGCGGGATATACCTCCAGTGGCAGCCCAGCATTATCCTTAGGATAATAGACAGGGCAATAGACGACGCACTTGGTCCTGGCACATCAAGGCTGCTCCTAAAGACGCTGAAACTGGTTTACAATGCTGATCAAGACAGCATTGTGTCACAACCCGAGCTGTTCGAGGCGATGCTGCGAGGAGTATTTGGAAAGACCGCAGGCATTGTTCTTGACAAAATCCAAATGGAGATAACGCAGGAACTCTTGTATCGGCGCAATGCGCGAAAAGGAGAAGGCTAACGGCAGATGGAGTATAACCAACTTCTTGATTTCATAGACAACCTTGATGCTAATGTCTACAAGCACCTGGTCATGTTCTATGAAGAACCCGAGTATGCCAAGCTGGTCCAGATGAGATTCATAAATGATGGCCTGGAGAAGGGAGAATGCTGCATCTATGTTGTCCACAACGAGCAGGATCTGCTTTTCACACGCAGGGAAATGATCGCATATGGTATAGATGTTGATGGCTATGCCAAAAGGGGGCTATTGCATCTTTGTGTCAAGAAGGTCGCAGATGACCTGGAATCCTTCAAGCATACTATCAGGATGGTCTGTGAGGAGACGACAAAGAAATTCTTCGACCGTCATCCCCATCACCAGCAACAGCAGCGGCAACGACAGCAGCCACTCACGCCCCCTCCGATCAGGGGAGTCGGCCTTGCAGTTCCTTGTGCGCTCCCTGAAGAAGGTAGTAGTAGTGCTAGTGGTTCACAAAGTGGGGCAGCTGCAACAATCCAGCTACAAATAGAGCGCTTTCTTCATGACGAGCTGGTTAGCACGTTTGCTGGTGTGTGGTTATGTCCCTATCAGCTGGACGATATCGATGCCCACATGGACAAGCGGTGGATGGAAGATGTGTTAAAGAGCCATGATGCGGTCCTGTTTATGCCCAAGTTGTCAAATGGCATCGCGCTTGACCTTAGAGACGCCGATGTGTAACAAGATGATTACTTGCTGATGGCGTGCCTGTCTTCTATCTCTTCTATTTTCACACGGCTAGTTGTTAAGGAACCATTTTTCATTGATGGCTGCAAGAGTGCCATCGGCGCGCATGCTGTCTAACGCAGCGTCAAACGGCTGTACAAGGTCTGACCCTTTGGTAAAGACGAACCCAAGTTCCTCCCTTTCCGTGAGGGGGTCGTCATCGATGATCCGCACCATGTTTGCGTTCGCTCCTGCGTAACCCCGGCCAGCCGCATTGTCCATCACTACCGCATCCACTTCGCCGGCAACAAGCGCAATTACTGCCTGCCGGAACGATGCATATGTGGTAATCCTGTCGTTCCCTACAAGGCCTACTGCAATTTCATAGTTGGTTGTTTCTGGCACGGCACCTACCTTCAGGTTCGCGTCTGCAGCAAACCCTTGCGCACCTGCAAAGCGGTCCTCGTCAGCCCTAACGAGCAAAACCTGCTGCAAGGTGATATATCCCTGTGAAAAGTCAACCAGCTGGGCCCGCTCAGCGGTTATAGTAATACCATTGGCAGCCATATCATATTTGCCACTTGCAACTGCTTCTATCATACCGTCCCACTCTGTCTGCACAAACTCGGGCGTGCAGTCGAGCCTCTCGCAAATCTCCCTGATAGTATCATAGTCCCAGCCCACGGGACGACCAGAAGAATCTATGAAGCTGAACGGCACGTATACATTCTCTGTTGCAACGGTGATGGTCCGTCCACCAAGGTCTGGCAGGTTATTGTTATTATTATCATCATCTTGAATCACGACATCGGGGAAGGCAGAAAGCAATGCGGTGAACACGAGGCCAATTCCCAGAAATACCCAGAGCTTTTTATCAGACAAACTCTCTGAGAACTGCAAATAGGCATACCACTAATTGTAGTTTTCTGAAATGGTAGATAGAGTATTGCCACTACCGGATATTTTCAGACCTCCTTTGCTTCCATGGCTGCAATATCCTTCTCTGCTATTTTCCATTCACACTTTTGTAAACCGGCAAGCTCTTGGCAGCGTTGTATATATAGAAAAGTGGCGAGAAGACCGACCACTGGGCCTTTCCAGCGTATGGTTCGTCGTAGCATAGATACACCATACATGCTACTATTGCATAGTTTGATATTGCATTTCGTACCAGTACTAAAGAGTATTTAATGACCAGCGGCAGATCCACAGAAGAAGAGCTGACAGTAGAGGATATAGCTGACAAGTCTTTTATCAGCTTGGACGAGAATACTCTGGTTGCTGAAGCTGCAAAGACACTCTATGAAAGAGAAGGCTCCAGCATTGTTGTTACCCGTAATGACCCAAAGACTGGGCTGAGGGTCCCAGTAGGCATTGTGACTGAGCGGGATATCATCTTTCGAGTTGTTGCTCAAAACAAAGGCCCATTCAAAATTACCCTGAGCCGGATAATGAGCTCTCCAGTGACCGTGATTGATGCCGGTTCGCCAATGATGGACGCCTTAGAAATAATGAAGGAAAAGGGATTCAAACGCTTGCCTGTTGTGACAAAGGATGGAGAAATGATAGGTCTTGTAACTATGGCGATGTTGATGCGCAAAGTACCATTAAGGAGTAAAAGGCCCGCAGATAACAATAGTAATAGGGATTCCAATGCTGCGTAAGCCTATACCTTAATGATAGCTGGAGGTCCAGCGCCAAAAAAAGCAGCGTTCAGCCAACTTCTTATGCAAAGCTCTCTACCACTTCGATTTGAGCTTGCATCCATGGGTGTGGCACGCAGTGATACTCGTACGTGCCAAGCTGCGTAAATAGAAACTCGTATGTCTCGCCGGGCATTACAAACGGTCCTCCCTCTTCTTGTGATCTGGCCTGCGAGTCAAACACACCACTGTACGGGTCCTCATAACCGGTGTCTGAAGTCACTGTATGTGCCACCGAGTCTTCATTTGTCCACACGACCCTGTTGTCAATTCCAATTGTAGCGCGCTCGTCTGCAGGAACATAAAATCGCCCGTTATTTTCATTAGATGAGCCCGGTGCAATCGAGATCTCGGTTGTTTCTTTCGGCTCGAGCACTTCTTGCGGGATAACTGGCCTTCTGTTTGCTTCTGGAATATAGAAAAACTGGTAATATGCTAGGCTGATTACGACAGCTATGACAAACGCCACGACGCTAATCCCTGCAGTATTTGTTGAGCGAGACTTCTGCATCCTTATCAACCCCTTGGTTGCAAGCAGCAAAGTATTTGGCATCTACAACAGGTCTTGGTTCTCAACTCTGCACGATGAATTGGAAGATATGCTATTTATCAGATGACACCTTGGTATGTGGCATCTGGGATGTATTCTGCAATGACAAGTTACAAGAATGATACATATCAAAGAAATATCGAGCTTGTCTGAAGAGTTGATTCACGATAAATGTTCTTATACAAAACAACAGTTTCCATGGAATTTACTGTGGCAATGCAGCAGCAGGAGCCAACAATGTGGAATAGGCACTGTCATGGCATATGACAAGCTTTGTGCTGATCACCCCAGCAAAGTCTAAGGAACGAATAGTAGTAGTAGTAGTAACGACCCGTCCGAATCTGGAACTTTCCGCTAATACGTCAGCCTTGTACGCCTATTTCTAGACTGGAGCTGCCATATCTTGTGTGCGTGTTGTAAAAAGGGGAGATTGGTTGACAATTAAACCATCACAACTCAAAAACAGCGGCTCTGGCCATACATACTACTAATAATCTTGAAATGCAAAATCAGGCGGAAAAAATGAAGGGGGATGCCAACCGACTTGTTTCAACCGACGTTTCAGCATCACTTTCTATCATTATTGCTAGGATTTTCTACGCTGTAAACTGGTTCAATGTTGCAGCGATATTTCCACTCATTGCGCCCGACTTTAACCAGGATATTGCTCTTTTGGGCTCAATATCCGCAGCCTTCCTCGCAGGGGTGGGGATATTTCAAGTCCCCGCGGGAATATTTGCTGCCAAGTATTCTCCCCGAACGTCGGCGATATTTGGGATAGTGCTGTCATCTACTGCCGCCCTTCTCTACGGCTTTACCACAGAGGCTTCTCAGTTGGTCTGGCTGCGATTCATTGTAGGGGCAGGCATGGCCTTCTTTTTCAGCTCTGGCGTTGTACTCATTGCTAGGCATGCCGGTCCAAGGTCTTCTGGTTTTTCAATCGGTCTTATGAACTCGGCACATTCAGTTGGAGGAATAGTAGGGATATTTGCCTGGATTGTCATAGCGCAGCTGATTGGATGGAGGCCAAGCCTCATACTGAGCGGAGCAGCTGGCATCGCTACAGCCATCCTGATGGTTGTGGCTATACCAAGACAGCCGGAAGGATCGACAGCTGCTAATAATGCTGAAAGTAAAGACATTTCCAGGGAAGCGCCAGAAGGAGGTGGCAGCGGCAGGTGGCTAAACATCTCAGAAATCTGGAGGATATTGTCAAACCCTCCATTAGTAGCGCTTGGCCTTATCCTGACTGGTGTCCAGGCCGCATGGGCTCTGATGCTGACCTTTATTGTGGTATATCTTCAGAGCCTCAATATCTCACTTGAAAACACAGGGATAATTGCAAGCATTGCATTGATATCTGCCATCGTATCTGCACCATTGTTTGGCCGGTTTTATGACCGGGCAGTAAAGGACACGACAAAGATTCTGCTGGTATGTGGCATAGGCATAACCGTCTCTCTTGTCGCAACATCTATTCCAATCCTGCCAGTTGTAATTGCTGCTGTTATTGCAACTGGATTTTTTGCCGGCGGCGCCTTTACCGTCGCCTATGCCAAAGCACGCATAATGAGAACAATAACAACGGGCGCCAAAGATGTCACTCCCACTACCATCTACAATTTGGGATTGCAGCCTGAAAAGGATGATAATAAAATATCCAAAGACGCTGCACTAAATGTCGCTTGGATAAATGGCATGTCACTTCTTGGGATCTTGTGGATGCCGCTCGTCTTTTCGCTTGCTGTCAAATCTGCAGGAGGATATCCAATTGCATGGTTCTTGTCAGCAATATTGATTGCGCTATTCATATTTGTCCCGCTGCGAAAGCTGCAGCATCAAACATAGATAATACATTGCAGGAAAGGCACAATAGATTATGTTCATAATTATGAAGAGCAGTGTTAATTGACGGAGAAACACAAGGCCTTGCAGCCTCCAATTTGTTGCAGTAGTGTTAAATTCTGGTCTTGCGCATGAACTCCTGTCTGAAAAGACGAGTACCCCACAATGCCCATTGTTCTTCAGCTAAAGTCAACTCAGAGGAAGACCGACCTTGAAGACATTTCCAACATAATCGATACAATACATCGCCAATATGGATACAATATACGAGGTCACGAGATCCAGCAGGTTGCCAGCATAATGAAGGAAACAACGCTTGGTGAGCGGGTCGAGATGATTGCTAATTTTTGCTCAAAGAACGAAATCGAATACCTGACGTATCATACACCGATTTTTGAACCTGAAGAGGACATCTGGAGTGAAGAACGAATACGAATGGTTGAAAACTCGATTCTACAGACTATCGAGGAAGCTGAAGCGGTATGCAGCAGATCGGGTATCAGAGATGACGCAGTAATTGTATTCCATCTAACTTATTATGTTTCAAGAGCTACTCTGCCGATAACAAGAGAGGAGAAACTAAAGCTTCAGTCAAGGTCAGAAGAGACGTTTCTTCAGTTCTATGAAAAGGAAGGTCTTGGCAGGAGAAAAGGAATTGTGATGGCGCTCGAGAACAGTTACCCTAAATATCATCCTAGGTTTGCCAATGCGGGTCCATATCATCCATTAGATATTACAAGTCTCCAAGAATATGGAATCAAAACTGTCCTAGATCTGTCCCACTACCAGCTTTATGCAAATTATGTAAGGAACGGCAGCGGAAACCAGCCTGGGGATTTGGATAGAGAGATTCATGGCCAGCCTCCAAGCTGGGAGGAATGCATAGGGATTATATCAAATAGTCTGGTGCAGCTGCACATCAGCGACGCAAAGGGATTTGATCCAACCGGAGAAGGATTGAATCTTGGGCAAGGTGAGATTCCGATAAGACAGGTGCTACAAAGCGTCTATGCTTTGAAAAGACTAGTCAGGGGCACCATAGAATTGGATAACGGTCATCTGAATCATAGTCAGAGTCAGCTTGAGGCTGCCAGATGGATTATCCACAATTCAAGAGATCTCTTGTGATACAAGAATGGATGCATGCAGCTTTGCAAAGCTGCACACTTCTATCAATATCATTAATCAACCAATTATTGGGTTCTGAAGCTACCAAAAAACGAGTAGTGATATTTAAGGCATATCGTTGATTGACGAAGTGTGTAAAACTGACACCTTCGTGATATAGTGCGGAAGACGATCTAGAGAAATTTTCTAAAAATTTCTAGCTTATGTCTTCCTTCTTCAATATGACAATATAAGGCAATAGAATTTGCACATACCATACGTTAATTAGTTAATCGAGCCAGAGCTCACCTAGAGGTTAGGATAATCTCACACCATGTTTAACATTCGACCCCGGGCAACATCGTCTGGTGATGTTGCTGGAATGTCAAGCATAGGAACTTCAAGGCAACGAGCACTGGTAAAGTCTAGAAGCGCTTTGATAGCTCGCAACAACAATGCCGATGAAGGAATTATTGCGTTTGGGCTTTGGCTAAATGAAGGAGAAAGCAGAAATTCATCAACTATTCCACTTACCTTGAAAGTGTTCCATCAAGACAAAATGATTCTGCTGCATGACAACATACTGAAAAAAGAAGTTGTCGTTAGAATTGCCGATGGAGTGCCGGTCTGCAATGAATGCAAGACTGACGACTGCATGCACGTTGGATTTGCAATTTGTATAGAGCAAATGAAGCGCCGATCAAGACTAGAGTGAAGCGCCGGAGCTATCGATCATATACAGCACATTCGGATGAAAAGAATATACGGTGCTCAAAATAGAGCTCCTAGTTGAGCAGATGGATCGTGGAAAAAAATTATTTTTTGCCAAGATAACATTCGTCGCTGCAGTAGCAACGCTGGCTGGTGCACCAGCTATGCTGCTGTGGAGGCATATCAACCCCGCATCTGTCGCAATGGTTCTTGTACCTGCAAGCCATGCGAATTGTTGCACTCATGGTTTTACTACTCTCAACATCATCGCATAAAAGATTTGTGACGAATTCTTCCATGGTCGCCTGGAGCAAATGCCAAAGCTTGCGTATGGATGCCCTCTGTCAAAACCGGTTTAACAATGCAAGAAAAAGATGTCAGAATTGCAACTAGGAGTATGAAGTAATTTGTCAAGCTAGTGGTGATTATTGCGTAGAAATTATCTCATGAGTGGTATGTTATCGAAAATCACACACCGGTATGATTTGAACGATAAACAGTGGGCAATCATTTAGTCGTTGATTCCTGATCCTTCAAAACGTACTGATGGTAAAAAGATGGATCTTGGAAGATGCTTGAGCTGACAGAGCTAATTGGGCATATTTTTGTTGTAACTATGATCTCTTATTTTGTGGGACGGGAGGGGGAAGGGGGGGAGCGCGCTACCAACTCCGGCCAAGTTGGCGGAAGTCTGAAACGCAAGCCACCAGCAAGGACGATGATGTTTTCCCGGATTGACGCGCTGAGCCTTACCCTCAAAGTGCAGAGATGTATGGGATCAATTTAAGATTGGTGTCCATGAATAGCTCATCAAATGCTATGATAGCCTGATTTTCCTTTGTAAACTGTAATAACAATTCCACTTTCCTTCGAGATCATAATGTTCTGCGCTGTATGCGATCCTCTTCTCTCCTCCCAGCCTCCTTCAAGACAAGACCATATACAGGTCGTTTGTAGTATTGGAAGGAGACAAGTTGACTTTGTCTCGGGTATGACGGGCCAGTTTTGTTGCAGATGATTATTATCCAAGAGCTAGGTATTAGCCAGTTGCTACAAAGATAAGTATCGACGACCCGTCCGGACAAGAATGCAAACAAACTTGAAGACGAATCTGATATTGTTGATGTAATTGCAAAGGACTTGCGTAGTTATGGCATCTTTGAGGTTTACACATTTACCGATACACTAATGGCTCGAACATTTCAGCAACAATGCTAAAGACTACGACGCCATCCTCAGCGATTTTCGAATGCCCGGCATTGACTGACTGGCATTGAATTTCTAAAGGCCGTTAGGTCAGACGTGCCAATAGTGGAAATGACTGACTTCGATACTAGCGATAAAGAAATAAACGAAGCGATACCAACATGACCAGAGACGAAATGGTAAAACCATTCCAGTAAATAGTATATCCGAAGCTGAAGAGAAAAAGCAGTTGTGAATAGCGCAGTAGAATGAAGTTAAAGTAATTTTCGGCCTCTGTATAAAGAGTCATTATGTCTATGTGTGAAGCAAGTATCCAACACTATTCAAGAGGAAATATTGGTTGTAGATGACGAACTAGATATTTTGTGTGTAGGTGTCTTGAAGCTATGTAAGATAGCCTCTTGTTCGATAGTCGCCAGAATCTTACAGGCGATGTATGATTGTTATAGATTTAAACTACCTATTTTATTAATACAGTCTGCGTTAACTGATGCACTTGTGCAGAAAAAATGGTCCTTTTATCTCCAAATAGGGGGACTAATGATAGGCAGAAAATAAGAGAAAAGGGTAGCAAGAGATGCCCGATGGTAATATACGCTCGTATTCTGGAAATTTGTACGGGTGCTGGGCTGTTGAAGACCCAGATAATGTACAAAACCAACATAAGCTTTGCGATGACCATAGCCTATCTGGCCAATCTGCGAGAGTGGGGATTGCTGGAGACCAGCATCTACGAATCAAGGCAGATCTACAAGATAACAGAAAAAGGACGTACATACCTCTATCACTATTATCAGTTGCAGCAGCTCGCAGAGAAACGGGACACAACGATGATTACAAGTACTGCTATACTTGATTGAATCACTTCAACTATTGGTATTTGCCTCCTTCTCTTGCAAGTCAGATCTCTGGAAGATGGATATGCTCTTTTCATGTATATGCGCTCCGTTGTACTTCGGGAACGTGGGCTCTGCAAGACAGTGGTTAAACATTTCTGGCTCTGCCGCAGAATGCCTGCAAAGCCATGCGATGTAGCAAGATGGTGTATGCCTATGCGTGGATCGATGAATCTTAAGGGTTGTATCAAGGATAGAGGATCGGCGACAACGATGGCAACAACAACACCTGCCAGAGGCATATTAGACCTAATCTCAACCAATAGTGGCAGCGAGATTTCATCAGTATTGCAATGGAACCAAGAAATCGGTAAGGGTGAAAATCCTGTCAATTCTATTATTTTGCCAAATTGTTGATGATGTCTTTTCCACTAGTTGTCGCAAAAATGCAAGCTGTGTGATATCATGAGGAGAGAGCAAAAGCCTCTCCAACATAAGAGAAACCGCAGCTTTTGACGTCATCATCTGTTGCCCCTCTGGTAACTTTGTGAAAGACGAACATGATTCCACGAAGTAATTGTGGCTTGTCTTTTTTCTCGATTTTCACTTCTTAGTCTGGAGAATAATAATGATTATACCTTTATTCCATTTCAATCGCTATTTGAGAAGCTCAAATGTATTCCTACTGCCTCGTTTTCCTCAGGAGTAGCATTCCAGTACCCATATCTTGCTGATATTTCTGCGAATCGTGCAATGTCTTCTGGTTTAACAGGTTGTGGTGCATCCACCGTAGGTCTTCTTCCTGCCTCTTGAAAGAATCGTGCAAGTCTCTTGGTAGTGATGATCAGGCTGACTACAGGCTCTGGTGAGACGTTGCGCCAAGCGTGAGGTGCGTCAGCAGGCACGTGTATGTAATCGCCCGGCTTGGCACCTGCCCATTCATGCTTCTTTTCGTTTTGCCTAAGATACTCGACCGTACCTGAGATGAGTAGAAAGTCCTCCGTATCGGGGTGACTGTGAAGCGGAATGTGGACATTTGGTGGGATCGTGCCTTTCAACATACAAAAGTCGTTGTGTTCATCCTCTGGCGATGTAAGAAACTCTACTGTTGGTCCAAAAATTTCTACGGTTATGCCGGTAGTGGGATTCTTTTCAGGAGTGGCATGCCCCTCTCTTCCTTGTTTGGCCTGTTGCTGATGTCTGACAATAGGATCACTGTACGAATTCGGATGTCGCCTACTTCTGTCCTGATTGTCTTTTGATTCCATACTATCTCTCTATATGAATTGAAAATACTTAAGCAGGATCGCAATGCGTCCAGTTAGCGCAACGGCGTTCCTGATAGGGTGTAATAAATGCAGACAAGATGCCGCGGGCTATTACTGTGCAGAAATCTCTCACTCAACATTCATAATTTGCAGAATGACGTGGTTGCGACACAATAATGATGGCGCGTAGAGCGGGGCTTGCTTGTCTTTCTATTCTATCTCCTAAGATCAAGGGCTATGCCATTGGATAGCTTGGGCAGAAGAAGAGCTGCTTCATGGCTGTCAAGCAGCTGAGCCATCCATTCTTCATCCATCGCCTTGAAAATATTATCAACTTGATATACACACATCCATACGCCCTCAAGTTCACTACCACTACCATTTCTAGACTGGATGAGTCTCTCCAATAGTACTTGAGTTGCTAGCATTTGTGCCATAGATGGCGTGTGGTGATTGGAATGTAACTATCAAAGGTAATCGTTGGAGGGTATCAAATGTCAGGCATACCATACGTAGGTTATTATGCTGACTAGCATAATTACGCTAACCGTCCCTATCTCAGCAGATACCTAGCTATGTCCTAGTTAAACTCTTTGTCCTATAATATTGGGCGATGGTTGATTATTTCAGGCCGACAAAGAACAAGAAGCGCTGCATACCGGTGGATGGAATCTGTCATTCCTCCTAGGATATTTGAGAAAAGGTTCTGGGAACCTGTGACATTCTGACATTCTTACTTATCTAGTTATTAGCCCTAAATCTATAAAAAAGATGACATCTGATGTCAATTTTGACGTTGATTCCGCACATAGACAGGATTCCAGACGGACTGGCATGAGAAAGCAACGGGAGATTTCTGCCCTTGTTCTTTCCGTCATAATGGTTTTGGCAATCCTGCCCAGCACTTTCCAAATAAGTCCTGTCTCTGCGGCCGTGCCATCTGGATTTAGCGATACATTGGTTGCAGGCAATCTTCAACTCCCAACAGCCATGGAATTTGCGCCAGATGGAAGGATCTTTGTATCTGAGAAGGGGGGAGATGTTCGCGTTATCAAGAATGGAATACTGCTTCCCGAACCGTTTGTGTCTATTGCCGTTGACTCTGATGGCGAGAGAGGGCTAATGGGCATTGCGTTTGATCCGGACTTTATGTCAAACGGATATGTTTACTTCTATTACACCGAGCAGGACAGCCCAATACATAATAGGGTCAGCAGGTTTACCGCAGATCCATCAAATCCTGATAGAGCCATTCCGGGAAGCGAACTGCCAATTCTTGACTTGGAGCCGCTGAATACTGAATCGCATATGGGTGGTGGACTGGAATTTGGACCGGATGGCAAGCTGTACATATCCGTAGGAGACAATTACTACTCGTACCTTTCTCAATCACTTACTAGCAGATTCGGCAAGATATTGCGCATAAATCCAGACGGCACCATCCCAAATGACAATCCGTTTTACAATGTACCGGGGGCTTACAAGGAAATATGGGCTCTGGGCCTACGAAATCCATTCACCTTTGGATTCTCTTCGGACGCAGGGAACACTCGCATGTACATTAATGATGTCGGACAATTCAGCCGGGAGGAGATCAATATGGGCCTGGCAGGAGCAAACTATGGCTGGCCAACATGCGAAGGGCCTTGCTCTGACCCCCAGTTCATTGACCCTATCTATTCTTATTCGCATCCGACCGATGGCAGCGGCGCATCTATAGCAGGCGCGGCCTTTTACCATGCTAACCAGTTTCCATCGGAATACCGAGGAAGCTTCTTTTTCGGTGACTATGTTCAAGGCTTTATCAAACGGCTGACGCCAAACAACCAAGTATTGAATTTTGCCTCGAATCTCAATTCTCCTGTTGATGTTGAAATAGGTCCTGACGGCAGCCTGTACTATCTGTCGATCGGAGCAGGGCAAGTGCGCAAGGTTCAGTATGATTCTTCTGGCAATAACTATCCTAACGCAGTAGCATCTGCTATCCCTAGCATAGGGCTCCCGCCTCTTAATGTCACATTTGATGGCTCTGGCAGCAGCGACTTGGACAATGATGTCTTGACTTATTCTTGGAATTTTGGAGACGGATCGCCCATTGAAACGGGGGTTATAGTTACACACACCTATGACACTGCAGGTTCCTACGTCGCCATACTGACTGTCAGCGATGGAAAAGGAGGCATAGATACAGATTTTGTCTCTATAACCGTCGGAAATCCGCCTACAGGCAACATCGTTACGCCTGCTGCTGGGACGACTTATAACGCTGGAGACACGCTGTTTTTCAGCGGAGCGGCAAGTGACGTTGAAGACGGGGTTCTACCTCCCAGTGCATTCAACTGGGCAATAGTTTTCCATCATAACACTCACACACATCCTTTCCAACAGTACAGCGGCGTCACGAGTGGCAGTTTCACTATACCTACTGTTGGCGAGTCTGCTCATGACGTATGGTATCGAATCCACCTTACAGTAACAGACAGCGATGGCTTGAGACATACATCTACCCGGGATATATTACCAAACAAGGCGAATATTACACTGGATAGCGATGTGGCAGGTCTGCAGCTATTGATCGATGGACAACCATATACTACACCACACACGTTTACAGGCGTTGTCGGAATAAGCAGGACGCTTGAAGCGCCCGCTTCGCAGGAACTAAATGGCACGACTTACCACTTCGACTCATGGTCTGACGGTGGCAGTCGGATACATACAATATCGACACCAGCAACCGACACGACATTCACTGCATTCTTTACTCCAGACATCAGTGGTAATTCATCATCCTCCTACACACTCCGAGTTTTATCTTATGATTTGTTTGGCGACGAAATCAATGGCTACTATACTACCGTCTCCTCTACAAACGGTACACTCTTGGCTACAGGATTCACACCATTCACCTTTACAGGAACACTGGGTGCGACCTACACTGTACAGGTTCAAGATTATGGAGGTGTAATTTTTGACCACTGGGAAGACGGGCATACTATAAGGTCGAAAACAATAACCTTGAATGCAGATATAGATCTCACTGCGTTCTACAGGACCTCCGCTACTACACCACCGTCAACGTATAACCTTTCGGTTCGTTCAGCAGACTTGGAAGGCAACACAATCAGTGGCTATTATACTGTAATACAGAATAGCAACGAAACTACGGTGTCAACAGGATTCACACCGGTCAACTACCTTGGAACAGCTGGCCAGACATATCTTGTTGCGATAAGTGACTATGGAGACGCTACATTTGACCACTGGGAAGACGGCAGCACTGACAGAACAAGAGCTATCGCATTGAACACGAACCGCATAATCACTGCCTACTTTAAGATAACACCTCCGCCTTCATCGCCACCTGTATTGACAGTTGCTTCTATGGCGGTCTCAGGTAACAACTCCTTGAGCGGCTACTATACTACCGTCTCCTCTACAAACGGTACACTCTTGGCTACAGGATTCACACCATTCACCTTTACAGGAACACTGGGTGCGACCTATTCAGTAGAGATTCAAGAAAATGGAATTCATGTATTTGACCACTGGGAAGACGGCAGCACTGACAGAACAAGAAACCTGACCTTGGACTCTAATAATACAATCATTGCTTATTACAGAGAACCTGCAATAACTGTCAAGTCTGCGAATCTGGAAGGCAACACAATCAGTGGCTATTATACTGTAATACGGCCTGCCGATGACCCTGATACCGTGCAGACGGGATTTACACCCTTTGTTTACAAAGGTGCTTTGGGTGCGACCTACACTGTACAAGTCCAAGACTATGGATCATTTGTATTTGACCACTGGGAAGACGGCAGCACTGACAGAACAAGAGCTATCACATTTGAATCGGATATTACAATGACTGCGTACTATAGAGACACTTCCATTCCTCCAGACGGCCCAATATTGACAATAATGGCACTTTCCATGGATAACCAAGAGCTCCACATGTGGACTTTGGTGGAACAGAATAGTACTCTTATGGAGACGGGTTTCACTCCCTTTGAGCTGGAATTTGTCCAAGGTACGACCTATGCTGTGACGGTCAGCAACTACCAGAATATCCGCTTCGATCACTGGGAGGATGGCAGCACAGAGCACACGCGATTGATTACACCTGAGGAAAGTCTGACTATAACGGCATACTATACCATAGGTTAGGCTGCCGATTCTTTCAGTCCTGTTATTCGAGTCGGGTCTCACAATTCCTATCATTTAATCCTGACATCTCGGTAAACACACTTTCTCCGAATCTCCCATGTTCATCCGGTTATCTCACCTCACAATGAGATTCAAGCTGGACAGAAAGTAGAGGAAAGGCACCTTGAGAAGTTCATCATAATGGAGACCTTGGACAAGCAAGAGTACTCCAGAGCAACAGCAGTCCGCATGCGCGGTAGAGGGGAAGAGGGAAGGAAAAGAAGTCAAAGGACGTGGTGGGAAGGAGCTGAACGTCGCGCCATGAGGACCGTCTTTGGCTGGGAGCAAGTGTACAGGGAGCATGGCGGTATAGAGGCCCTGAGAAGAAGAAAGGCATCAGGCACACCCTCTTACAAACTCACTAATGGAATCACAGGATAAGTAAGAACAGGCGTTTGAGAGTTTGATGCCACTTATCGGCAAAGACTAGCCGGTTAATATACTTGAAAACTTTTATCACTTCTTTCAATAGGATCTACCCGGCGAGTCTTGAGGTTGAAGTTTGGCAGGACTGTTAGCAAATCTCCCATTCTCGGAATTCCTGAAATAATTGATGTCTCACCATCTCTACTTCAATGACCCTGGCAAACTATTATCGATCGGTCCATAGTACCTCTATGCTTCCTATTATCTTCAATACAGCTCGAACGCTCTAGTGTTGAGAGGGTGTCATGTATGTTTTCTCATCTCAGACCATGTTGCCGGTGCGATTGCAGCCGCAATATCTCTGTTGCAAAGGGCGTTGACCAACTCTGCTACCTAACGCTTGCGTAATACTTGGCGCTGCCAAGCGCAAGAGTTCAAGGAAGGTCTGATAGCCAGTTACAGGGCATAGCGGCACAAACGCCGGCAATCCGGTAAAGCTCGGAAAAGGCAATCAATTGGGATGTGGCAATGACACAAGGTTGGCGCAGGCTAAACCGGGAAAAGAAGCAGACAGCACACACGTTGGTGCGAGCCAAAGATGCAGTATGACACAGGTCGTCCATGAAAAAGGAGAAGGTGGTACCTCATTCTAGCATATACACTAATGCTAGAGAAGGTTTAAGCCATACCAAGGGCGGCTGTTATTTGGATATGAGCCGCACATTTAACGTCAAGTGCAGGTTCTTTCATAGTACTGTTATTAGCTGATTTTTTGTCATAGCCAACGTATGCAGGGCACACACAGACCGCTGCGTACATTCCAATGGCATTAAGTCTGCAGCCTGGAGTAAAACAGCATCCGCGACAAGCGATTCAGGATATGACGAAACCAGAAGCTGTGTACAAATACAACAGCAGCAATGTGCTTTGAATAGATTCCTTGTCGGTCTGATATCTAGGAGCATACCCCAGTTGACAGACCTGAGCTGCTGATGCACTTCTCTGAAGAGATAGGCCAGACCCGCCGTCATTTACTACTGGGGGGATGAGATGTCCATAGAATCGCTGATAGGGAATAAGTCTGCATTCAGGATAGATCTGTTGCCTCTGTACGCGGCTATTCTGTTAGCAAGGCTGCTGCTGTACTGCTGCCGCACTCCTGTACCAGCTGCTGCGGGTTTACCAGAACAACTGCAAGATGCAGACAGAGAGACAAAATCCAACATCTGTCAAGTACATGGTTGGGACCTACTGGCGTTAGGAACAAGTTATGGAGGAGAACGGTGCTGAATTATTCCCGAGCCTTACAAATTATGACATCTGTGATAACTGTTTGGATATACTGGTAGAATGTGCTATGACAATGGTTAATAACAAGTGCTAGTATCTATTTTACGATATGGTGGTGAGACCCCTCGCTTCTATTTTCCAGCAAGTGGGCACCAGCTGCATTGAGGTGTGATTGCTAATGCCTGGAGGTACGCTTTATCAAGTTGGCGCGTCAGCACTCTGTCCTCATGGTGGTCAGATATTGGCCTCGCCTGGAAACATCCGAGTAAAGCTTTCAGGCCAACCTGCGACTACTACGGCTGACTTGTTTTCAGTGACAGGATGTGCATTTACAGTTCCTGGCCCAAAGCCCCAACCCTGTGTCGTTGTAAAGTGGCTCATTCCAGCAAATAGGGTAAAAGCAGGTGGCGTTCCGCTTATACTAAAAACTAGTTCTGGTATTTGTCAGAGTGCAGAGCAGGCACCCCAAGGACCTCCGACAGTAACAGTAACGCAGGTGCGAGTAAGGGGGATGTGAATTTTGAATTTTAGCTATCCGCTAAAAATTGATGGCTTTGGAAGGACCGCAACAACAGCCAGCGAGGAGCAGCATGTAAGGCAGCTTGTAGAGCAGGTGCTGTTTACCGCGCTTGGCGAACGCATAAACCGACCAGACTTTGGCAGCGGCATAAACCAGCTGGTGTTCGGTCCAAACAGCCGGGAGATAGCCTCTGCCACACAGCTTTTAGTGCAGGGCGCTCTGCAAACATGGCTTGGAAGCATGATACTAGTAGAATTTGTTGACATCAGGGCTCATGAGTCTATCCTTGAAGTGACAGTACAATACCGGCTTAAGAGCGGCAAACAGCAGAATGTAAAGTTCTCCAAAGAGGTGTAGCAGGTGTGACGGAAGACATGCTGTGTGGTGTTGAAAGCAGGCGTTCACTTGCAATCGACATGAATGTCAATGGCATAGACTACATTGAAGTCTTGACAAGTCCCTCTAGAGGAGCAGATGACGATCCATATCAGGCATTGCTTCTGGTGCGCTGCTTCCATCCAATTCCCAAGGTGCTGGATGAAAGAAACGTCGTAATTACAGGTGGGTCGCGCATACGCGGCATCAAGGCTCTGTGGGCCCGCCGGGCAGACGACGATAATAATATGAACCTTGTAGAAGAAGAGAAAAAAATTGTAACCGGACTGCACGACAAGGACAGGGTCTTCATTATAAGACCATCATTGAGAGGTGACTTTTCTACATATGTTCTGACGCTTGTGCGCCACGACGATTCGTCGCTTGCACCTGCTGGGTTTGATGAACGACTCTCAAGGATGGAATTCTCTTTCAAGGTAGAGTGTCAAGGCGATTTTGACTGTATGGAAATAAACCAGCATGGAGAGCAGGAACCAGAACCGCCAAATCCTCCAATCGACTATATGGCCAAGGACTATGCGAGCTTTCGCAGGTTGATGCTCGATAGATTAGCGGTCATTGCGCCAGATTGGAAGGAAAGAAACCCTGCGGACATGGGTGTGGCTCTTGTAGAGCTTTTGGCATATGTTGGCGATCACCTAAGTTATTACCAAGACGCCGTCGCCACAGAGGCGTACCTCGGCACCGCCCGCAGGCGAGTCTCTATCCGGCGACATGCAAGACTCCTTGACTACTTTATGCATGATGGCTGTAACGCCCGAGCGTGGATATTTATCAAGATCAATAACGATGTGGCTGAAACTGTAGAAGTTCCGGCAAAGACAAAACTTCTTGCCTTCTCTAAGGGACGTCAGGGCCGCGCAGCGGTTCATCCAAGGGACTTGGCCTTTGAAGTAGCAGAAGGCGCCAAGGTCTTTGAGACGATGCACGATGCTGTGCTCTACAGCGCCCACAATGAAATTCAATTCCACACTTGGGGCGATAAGAGATGCTATCTCCCGAAAGGAACTACAAGCGCCACACTTCAAGACGTGGGCAAGAAGCTGAAAATCAAAGCAGGGGATGTGCTTGTGTTTGAAGAGATTTTTGAAGCTCCTGCGGAAATTGTAAGAAATGCCCGGCAGAATGGAGACATGACCCACAGACACGCGGTAAGACTTACTTCTGTTAAGCAAAAGTTTGATCAGCTGCTTAAGATAGACGTTCTTGAAATCAACTGGCACTCTCAAGATGCATTGCCGTTTTCGCTATGCGTCAGAGAAGAACAAGAAAACGGTCTTATCAAAATGGCAGTGGCTCGGGGAAATATTGTGCTTGCCGATCATGGTATGACGATTTTTGAATATGATGCCAACAACAGCCGGCTGGTCGACAAGAAAGAGCCAATAGGATCCGTGCCCGCTATTGGTAAGTTTCGACCAAAGCTATCAAACAAAGAGCCTCTCACATATGCTTGCCCATTTGATGCTTCCCAACCTGCCTCTCTTGCCCTTGAATGCGATCCCTGCACTGCTCTTCCACAGATAAAGGTGCAGGGAAATGGATTTGATCACTGGGAGCCTGTATGGGATCTCTTGAACAGCGATAGGCTTGCATACCAGTTTGTGGTTGAAACAGAAAATGATGGATCTTGTTACTTGCGATTTGGTGACGAAGAAACCAAAGCCGGGAGAATGCCAGCAAGTGGAACTGAAAATCACCCTGAAGTATTTTGGGCTACTTATCGTACAGGTAACGGCCCAAGCGGCAACGTGGGCGCAGAGACCATTACAGCCATAGTGTGGGATACAGATGCAATAAGCGAGGTTCGTAACCCTCTGGACGCAAGAGGCGGATCAGACCCAGAAGATGTCGACAAAGTCCGCCAGTTCGCACCAAGTGCCTTTTTGAAGCAGAAGAGGGCGGTGACAGAGCAGGACTATGAAGAAATCCTCGCCCTCAGGGGAGATATCCAGAGAGCAAGGGCCACGATAAGGTGGACTGGCAGCTGGTACACCGTCTTTGTAGCCATTGACCGTGCAGGTGGCCTTGAGGTAGATGCTGATTTTGAGCGGCAAATTCGGAATTATCTGGAAGACTATCGTCTAGCGGGGTATGATATTGAAGTGCACGGTCCAATCTACGTCCCACTAGAGTTGACTATAAAAGTGACCGTGGCAGCTGGGCATTTTGCAGAACATGTGGAGAGGGCGCTAGTTGACGCATTTGGCAGCCGTGGCAGAGGCTTTTTCAATCCAGATAACTTTACATTCGGTCAGCCGGTTTTCCTGAGCCAAATCTACGCTACTGCTGCTGGAGTTTCTGGCGTGGAATCAATACAAGTTGTCAAATTTACCCGGATGGACTGGCCAAACGACACAAGCTCGCTAGAACAAGGCGTCATTAGTATAGGCAAGTTTGAAATTGCACGCCTAGATAACGATCCTAATTATCCAGAGAACGGTAGCATCAAATTTCTCATGGAGGGTGGCAATTGAAAGACGGGTGCTCAGAGTGCGCGCAAAGTCGAATCGTTGAGAATAGGCCGGGCCTGTCTTCAATTGCATATAGAATCGGAACCTATGTCCAGTTCAGGCAAGACATGCTGGCTTCACTTTCAAGAAACCCCGAGCTTGTACGGCTAACGACAAGACAGAACGATGATCTTTCAATAGCACTGATTGACTGCTGGGCTGCCCTAGCAGATGTTCTTACATTTTATCAGGAGCGAATAGCCAATGAAGGATTTCTGCGCACTGCAAAGGAGCGGCTGTCAGTCAAAGAGCTTGCACGAAGTATAGGCTACGAGCTTAGACCCGGAGTTGCCGCAAGCACATTTCTTGCATTTACCCTAGAAGATGCGCAAGGCGCGCCAGAAAGGACTGTTGTTGACTCTGGGACAAAAGTACAAAGCATCCCGGGTCCTGGAGAAACACCACAAATTTTTGAGACTGTAGAGAGGATTGAAGCGCGGCCGGAATGGAACAAACTGAGACCAAGAACTGTAGAAAAACAAGGACTTGACAATCTTGTCACCATTGTCTTTAAAGGAGTAAACACAATGCTCAAGGAAGGCGATATGCTCTTGGTAGTCACAAGACCACCCGAGAGTGAAGAATTTCGTACCATTGTTAGAACCATCGTTTCAGTAAGACCCGATTTTGAAAAGCAGGTAACTACAGTAGTCACATCGGGCACCACTCTTTTAATTTCAAAAATTCTGCCCACGATAGCTAAGGCACTCACAATCCAGATTCCAAGGTTTGGCAAGCTGTCAGATGCCCAAAAACTCCTGCTGGTCGAGAACCTATCTCAAACAAGATTTACAGATTCCCAAATGCGTCTGTACTCCAGGGCTCTTGGATGGAAAAAACTTACCCTATCAAAATCACTCAACTTTAGATTGCGTCTCCCAATCAAGCACTCACCAAAGTGGACAGAGCGCAAGCTACCTGAACCCGTAGTAGGGGTCTACGCCTTTCGCGCAAAGGCAGGGTTTTTTGGGCACAATGCGCCCAAGTACGACAGTCTGCCTAGGGAGCAAACTGGGGAGGAGACAAACAAAGGAATAACAACATACAAGACATCTGCTAATAGAGCGTACCCAAAGAGCTGGGAGACAAACTCCCCACATGTCAGCATCACGACAGATTCTCAAGGAAATGAACATCCTGATGATTTTGTCTATTTAGACAATACATATTCCATAGCGCCGGCCAGCTGGATTCTGCTTCAAAGCCCAACACAGCAGGCTGTATACCGCGTCACCCAGAGCCATGAAAAATCACTTGCAGACTATGCCATGAGCGCTAAAGTGACTGGTCTGCAACTTTCTAGCGATGATTTGGATTCAAAGATGGAGACACTCATCAAGTTCAAGGTGCGGGATACTACTGCCTACATTCAGAGCGAGATGTTAGAGCTCGCAGATATTCCAATAGAGGATGCTGTTGAAGGAAGCACAATAGATCTTGACGGAATAGTGCCTGATCTCAATGAGGGTCGGCACATTGTGGTAACTGGAGAGACGCTCTTTGATGATCAACCTACAGGAATCGTAGAAAGCGAAATCGCCAAGATATCCTCTGTAATACACGACAGCGGACATACAATCCTATCGCTATCTGCCAGCCTTCAGAATAGATACAAGCGTGACACCGTAGTCATTAATGCAAATGTTGCACTGGCCACTCATGGCGAGACCCGTCAGGAGACAGTTGGAAGCGGAGACCCGTCCAAGTCAATGCAGGAATTTATCCTAAAACAAAAACCACTTACGTTTGTAAGCTCGCCCACTGCACCTGGTGGTGCGGCAAGCACACTTGAAGTCTATGTTAACAACATACTCTGGCGACAAGCATCTGACATATACAACCTAGGTTCAAAAGATCGCGCCTATGTCGCAAGAATGGAAAATGAAGACGCCACCGGTTTTGGCTCTGTCAAGATCGTATTTGGCGATGGCAATCGAGGCATGAGGCCTCCGGCAGGTGTCAATAACATTGTTGCGAGGTATCGGGTAGGAATGGGCAAAGCAGGACTTGTAAAAGAGGGCCAATTGAGCCTGCTCATGACGCGACCACTTGGGGTAAAGAGCGTCACAAATCCAGTGCCGGCAACTGGAGCAGCCGACCCTGAGAATATAGAAAACGCACGCAAGAATGCGCCTCTGCCTTTGCTTACGATGGGCAGAATAGTTTCGCTAAAAGACTTTGAAGACTATGCACAGGCATTTTCTGGAATAGGCAAGGCTCAAGCAGCTTGGGCATGGGATGGTGAAAATATGGTTGTGCTCGTGACCATTGCGTCCGACAGCGGCGATCCTGTGCCCGAGACTTCTCAGCTATATACTAGCCTTGCCCATTCAATCAATGCCGCAAAAGATCCGGCAATATCAGTGCACATAAAGTCATTTGAGCCGATGATGTTTAGATTGGCTGCCAAAGTTGCAATCAAGACTGGCTACATCACGGGAAATGTCTTCTCTGCCGTCAGAGAAGCTCTTCTGACCAAGTTCTCTTTTGAATCCCGACAGTTCGCCCAAGGGGTGGATCTGGGCAGCGTCATGTCCGTGATACAGCAAGTTGAAGGAGTGATGGCTGTGGATGTTGATTATCTATATCCAGTAAGATATGATGAGGACGAACCTAGACTCTACAACTCCATATCTGCTTCTGGTGCACACTGGGAAAATGGCGAGATGCTTGCAGCTCAACTCCTGACAATAGATCCAGAAGGCATTACAATTTCGGAGATGAAGCTATGATGGGAGAAGAAAAGAATTCAAACTACCAGAAAAAGTCTAGCCTGTATAATCTTCTGCCTGCGATCTATCGGCAGCACGAATATGACCAACCAGATGGCAAGCGCCCAAGACCGCTGCAAGAGCTTTTGGGCATAATAGAAGAACAGGTCGCAAGAATAGAGTCAGACATTTCTCAACTTTATGATAACTGGTTCATAGAGACTTGCCAAGAATGGGTGGTTCCTTATATTGCTGACTTGCTCGGAGTTAAGGGTCTAAGACCTGCTAGCAAGGCAACATTTAGTCAGAGATCATGGGTAGCCAATACAATTTCGCACCGACGCCGTAAAGGGACGCTGGCGATGATCGAGCAGCTAGCCCATGACGTTACTGACTGGAATGCAAAGGCAGTAGAATTTTTCCAATATTTATCGTGTACGCAGAACATGAATCATGTGCGCTCTAGCAACTCTACATTTGACATGCGCAGCATGGATGCACTTGACCTTGTAGGGACACCTTTTGATACGCTTGTCCGCACGGCAGACGTCAGGCGCATTGCGAGCAGGCGGGGCTGCTACAATATTCCAAACATCGGCATTTTCTTGTGGCGGCTTCAGTCATATCATGTCAATGACTCGCCGGCATACAACCATGGTGACGGCAAGTTCAGCTTTAGCCAGCTTGGCAATGATGTCCAACTCTTTAACCATCCTGTGTCAGAGAAAAGCATCGCCCTGATAACGCAGGAAGTAAAAGTGCCGGGCCCAATAAGGAGGCGGGCCCTTCATGAAAATCCCCATCTTTACTATGGGCCAAGCAAGAGCATCAATATTATCAGAGACGGATTGGCCGTCGATGTGACAAATATTGTGTCATGTGATCTGACAGAATGGAAAAATGTTCCAAAGAAGGGAAAAGTCGCAATTGATCCTGTTCTCGGCCGGATACTCTTTCCCGCAAGCGAAAAACCTGCGGAAGTGCGCGTAAGCTACTACTATGGTTTTAGTGCGGATATTGGCGGAGGTTCGTACTTGCAACGAGACACGTCTGAAGAGATTGATACCTACGAGATCACAAAAAAAGGCAAAATAACTAGCATAAGCCAAGCGATAGCAGAGTGGAAGAAGAAGCCCACGAGCGCAATATTGGAGATCACAGACAATGACATCTATGAGGAATCGATAGAAGATGAGCTTGTTATACCACCAGGAACAACTCTTACGATAAGAGCAGGCGAAGGCAAGAGACCGGTCATAACGCTTGCAAAGCCACTGGTAGTCTCATCCGAAGATCCTGCGGTCAAGTCAGGCATGACCCTTGAGGGACTGCTTATCCACTGCCCAACGAGCAAATCTACCATTGTAGTCAAGGGTAGGGGCCTTTCATTTTTCAATGTCAACCATTGTACTCTTGTGCCTGAAAGAGAGCCCGGTGCTACTGCAAGAAGCATCGAGCTTGATGATGTTTCTGACGAGATGGTTCTGAAGCTTTACAGGACAATATCTGGCAGAATCATCGCTCAAAACACCCGAGCGATGATTGAAGTTAGAGATAGCATAATAGATGGTAAGGGGCCAGACAAGCCTGTAATTTCCTTTTACCGAGCGCGGATACAGAGCTCTACAATCCTTGGCAAGACAAGTGTCGTCCTTATGGATCTTGCCAGTGATGCCATATTTTCAGAGCCGGTAATAGCTGAGCGTATCCAGATGGGCTGCGTACGTTTCTGTTATGTGCCTCCTGGGTCTAGGCTTGGTAGGCGTTACAGGTGCCAGCCCTCTGGGTCTGATGCAAATTCGCAAGCAAGACCATATTTTGTTTCCGAGCGTTATGGCGACCCTGGATATGCACAACTGCACGCCAATACTGACAAAGAAATCGCAGAGGGTGCCCATGATGGAAATGAAATGGGCGCATTTAACCACCTGATGCAGAGACATAGACTCGCCAACCTCGAATCTTGTCTTCGGGAGTACATGAGGTTTGGAACGGAAGTGGGGGTCTTTTTGGTGACATGAAAATGGAAAGGGGTGGATTATAGTTATGAAAGGTGATTTTAGCCGTTCAACGTTTAGGAGAATAAAACACTACCGAAAGGTCAAGCTGCAACAAGGACGTGTACAAGTGGATGCCGACTGGAACGAGCAGGTAGACATTCAGGCGTATTATGACCAGATGTCCCTGCAAGATCTCATCGGGTCGAGTGGTGGACCTGCGGAGATGGCAGGATTTTCCATCGGGCCTGCTGCAAAGAGTTCTTCTTACCAGATCGGTGCGGGCCGGTACTATGTAAATGGATTGATGGTTGAAAACGAAAATGATGTGACGATCGAAGAGCCACAGCTCAAGCCCGGCAAGTACCTTGCGTATCTAAAAGTGTGGGAACAGGGCATAACTGCTCTAGAGGATCCGGAAATACGCGAGACTGCACTTGGTGGACCAGATACTTCTGTACGTACAAAGATAACTTGGCGGGTGCTTCTCCACAAGCTCAACTCTCTGTCAGAAGTTGACGACGAATGGAATAAACTCATCACAAACCCGTCAAATTACTCTGATGGAACGCTTCGTGCACGCACTAGGCCGCCAAAAGAAATGGCCGACGCATGCATGCTTCCTCCAACAGCAGGCTATCGCCGGCTTGATAACCAATTTTACAGAATAGAGATACATAACCCCGGAAAAGATGGAAACGGAGCCACTTTCAAATGGTCAAGGGACAACGCATCGATTGCAGCCAAAGTAACCAAGATATCTGGCTCTCAGCTGGGAGTCAGCAGCATCGGCAAGGACAGGTATGAGTTTGCCCTAAAGGAAGATCAGTGGATTGAGATCACTGACGACAACCACGAGCTTGAAAACAGACCTGGAACCATTGCCAAGATAACAAAAGTAGACGAAGGTACCAAGACCATAACATTTGACCCAACCACGATTATAGGCGAGCCTATAAATGAAGAAAACTATCCTGCAAAATTCAATCCCAAGATCACAAGATGGGACTCTGATGGTGTAATTGCTATTCCCAAGGCTTCCGATGATGAAGACCCCAACAGCGGATACGTGGCTATAGAAGGTGGACTGGAAGTGAAATTTGGCAGCGGAAACTACAGGACTGGCGACTATTGGTGGGTGCCGGCCAGAACAGCTAAAGGCGACATCGAGTGGCCCAAGAACAAAGAGGGTAAACCTGAGGCGCTTCCTCCAGAGGGAATAGTGCACCATTACTGCAGACTCGCAGTTCTGGAATTTGGCCCGGATCTTTCACTTGAGACAGTCACAGATCTGCGCAGACTCTTTCCCGCAATAACCACGCTAACCACCATGCAATATGTTGGAGGCGATGGCCAGAGGGGCGCGCCAAATGCATTCCTGCCTTCTCCACTAATGGTTGGTGTATCGCGAGGAGGAACTCCGCTTGGTGGAGTTGCCATAAAGTTCGTGGTTACAGCTGGCGTCGGAGAGGTTTTTGCAGAAAAAAAGAGTGGCAGAAAAGGCGACCCTGCCAACAGGCGAGGTGAAGTTACAGTCTATACAGACAATGATGGCATTGCTGTATGCTACTGGCAGCTTGATAACATAAACGACAGGCAGCAGGTGGAGGCAGTCATGCTCGATTCGTTGGGAGATATTGTCCATCTCCCAGTCGTCTTTAACGCTGTGATGGAACGCAACGCGCCTCCAACTGGTCTTAGGGTCTCAAGCGGGCTAATAAAGGACAAGATAGCCACAGAGACGTACAAGGTAATCGGTCCTTTCTATCATGGGATTGATTCGGTAGCTGAAAGCACTGCCCCTCCTGCGATACTTCTTGGAGAAACTAACGTAGACGTTGACGATCCGAATATTTCCGAGACTGTCAGGCAAATGGAGGATCTGACGTTGATGTCTTTGCTGAACAGGCAGTATGGAATACCTGTACGTGACTCAGAAGATAGCTCTGCGCTTGCTAGCCGGTTGGGTCTAGACGAATATCTTGATAGAGATGACGATACGCCTCCAGTACCTGTATTCTTCAAGCCCGTCTCTGTTGACGGCGAAAAGTTCTACGTATTTTTGGCAAACTATAACCCAAGTCCGTCGCAGATAACTTGGTCAGGATGGCTTGCAATTGCTGGAGCCGCGGTTAAACAAATGGCACTGGGTATGAACGCTGACGGTCGGCTAGAGCTATTCGCAATAGATGCAACTGATCAACCGATTCGCAGCTCTCAGACCGCTGAAAATGGAAACTGGGGTCAATGGGTCAAGATGCCTGACAAAAAGCTAAAGCATATAGCGGTAGCCACAAACAGCAACGGCACACTTCATGTATTTGGAGTAGATACCAACGATCAGCTGGTGCATATCTGGCAGGATAAGAATGGCAACTGGGGCACTGCATGGTCTGTATTTGATCCTGTAATCAAGGTCAAAAAGATAATAGTCGCCAACAACGCCGACGGCCGCCTTGAAGTGTTTGGAATAGACATGACAGACACACCAGGTCACATGTGGCAGACTGCAGGTCCTGACGACATGCTGACATGGTCAAAATGGTTCCAAATGCATGGCATAAAGTCAAAGGATCTGACAGTTGGCATGAACAAAGATGGCCGCCTTGAAGTGTTTGCAATCGGCCATAGATTTATGCAAGTGGATGCCAGCCTGGTGGCAATCCAATATTCCGAAGATCTTTTCCGGCTCTCAAGCTTGGTGCGCAATAGCGGCAAGTCTATTGTCTTGAATCCTGCTATTATCAACTCTGCAAAAACCGAAGTGGCAAAGAATGCTGGTGTAAACATTGCGCTTACTCGTGAAATAAAGGCAGCCCTTTACGAAAACGCGTTCAAGAATGTTGAAGCAACACAACCAAAGCCTTCCTCACCAACTACTCCCTCAGCAGGTGTTCCAGTAGATATGGTATTCCATGCGTGGCAGGTCCATCCAAATGGTGATTGGAGCTCTTGGTCACAACTTGGCAACCAGCAGGGCACTAAAGTTGCAGTCGCCAACAACGCCGACGGCCGCCTTGAAGTGTTTGTTATCGGACCTGATGAAAGGCTCTATCACATATGGCAGACTGCTCCCAACAACGGCTGGAGCGGTTGGGCATCTCTTGGAGGAAAGATGAAAGATATCGCAGTCGCCAACAACGCCGACGGTAGGATAGAGGTTTTTGCAGTGACGCCTCGGACAAACCTGATTCTGTCAACGGGATTGCTACTAGATACAAAACTGATCGCAGACAAGCTTGACAAAGATAGCCTTTCCACACTCGCAGAGACCCCAAAGCTCAAGGCAGCAACGGTCTCTTCAGCTCTATTAAAGGCCAATGTAATTAAGAATGTCTCTGATGTTTCGGTTGCCATCAAGGCGGAGGACGTAGCCAAGTTCAGAGAGCTAGCTATCCTGAAGAACAAAGGCAAGGATGTAACTGCTGGCTATTCTCTCTATCACATATGGCAGACTGCTCCCAACAACGGCTGGAGCGCCTGGTCTTCACTTGGTGGAAAGGTAAAGAATGTTGTAGTAGCTGCTAACGCTAATGGCCGGTTAACTGCATTTGCGTTAGGCGAAGATGACTCTGTCGTTAATATTACTACACAGATGCGAATTGAAATTGATATCAACCTGCGCTGGTGGGCTATTCCTTCGGTGGATGTGTATACTCTTGACAAAAAGAGGAGAAATCCTTCAGATAGTGAGAGGCCCTTTGACGATATAGCAGGGGAAGACGAAGCGGAAAAAGAGCGCAAGATGAAAGAAGAAGCCGCGAAGCAGAAAGCCGAGCGTGAAGCTGCAGAGAAAAGGGCCGCTGCTGAAAAGGCAGCTGCAGAGCGAGCAGCTGCTGAAAAGGCGGCAGCAGAAAAGGCAGCTGCAGCAAAAGCCGCTGCGGAGAAAGCCGCTGCTGAAAAGGCAGCTGCAGAGCGAGCAGCGGCAGCAGAAAAGGCAGCTGCAGAGCGAGCAGCTGCTGAAAAGGCCTCAGCTGCTGAAAAAGCTGAAGCAGAACGGAAAGCTGCAGAGGCAAGAGAGGCGGCCAAGCGAGCTGCAGCAGAAGAGGCCGCAGCAGCAAAAGCCGCTGCGGAGAAAGCCGCTGCTGAAAAGGCGGCAGAGGCTGCGGGAGTCGCGGCATTGAAGGCAGCGGCCGAAAAAGCCGCTGCGGAGAAAGCCGCTGCTGAGACTCAAGTCGCTAGACCTGCTGCAACGGTTGCGACAATAACTAGCCTCCCTGGACTTAGAATTTCAACAACCATTAATCCAAATGCAACTAGATGTGCACAGATAAGTAAGGAAATGACAGAGCTTCAGACCCAACTAAAGAGTCCTTCGCTACCAACAGCCACGCGGCAAGCTATAAGCTCCAAGATTCAGGCTCTTAAGGCAGAAAAGACAAAGCTCAATTGCCCCTCATAAGGTAGCCGGTACGAAGAATCTTGCATAAAATGCTTATATAAGTGGAAGAGATTTTGTGCATATGGGCTACAAACCATCTGTTTTGACCCTATCACGAGATATGGATAGTAAAGTACGCGGAGGCAGGCACTAAATGACCACCGTCACTACCTATCCCGGCGTGTATATCGAGGAAATGCCAAGCTCTGTAAGGACGATTACAGGAGTCAGCACTTCGGTTACTGCATTCATAGGAAGGGCTCTGAAGGGCCCAACTAACAAGGCTACACTGATCCACAGTTTCGCGGAATTTGAGAGATTGTTTGGTGGATTATGGAAAGAGAGCATAATGAGCTATTCTGTTTACCTCTATTTCCTAAACGGTGGCAACGATGCAGTCATTGTTCGCATCCACAACGGTGCCAAGGCAGCCACAATTACAAGAGATGGCGCTCCTCCAAGTCCACTACCACTTGAAGCCGCCAATCCTGGGTCTTGGGGAAACAAACTAAAGCTTACGATTAATCGCGAAGTACCAAAGGCAAAACTGGATGAAGATGCAAGTTACTTTAACATGTACGTCAAAGACGCCGATGGTAACATTCTTGAGACTTTTCTCAATTTGTCTCTGAAGAAAGATAGCCCTCGCATTGTGAGCAAAGTGCTGGAGTCAGAATCATCTCTTGTTCGGGTCACCGGGGAGATTCCGTCGATAAAAGAGGCCGACTATCCAAAAATTATAGGCGATTATGTTGCAAAGGATGGAAGCGACGGAAGCGCACCAAAGAACGAAGATGTCATAGGCAACCCTGGTACGCCAGAAAAGCCAGAGAAAACGGGAATTTATTCCCTTGACGATGCCGACATGATTAATCTGCTATGCATACCATCTTATGCCGACGACAACACTGCATCAAGCGTATACACCGCGGCACTAGATTATTGTGAGAAGAGGAGAGCTATACTACTAGTGGATCCTCCATCCGGCTGGAAGAACAAAGACGCACCAAAGGACAAGGCCAAAGGCATCGATGGGTTTGGAGTCGCTCGACACAAGAATGCTGCAATATTCTTCCCGCGCATCAAAATAGCCGATCCCAACGACGATGGTCGGTTGAGAAGTATTGTTCCATGTGGAGCTGTTGCTGGTGTCATAGCAAGGACTGATAGTCAGCGAGGCATCTGGAAATCTCCCGCTGGTATCGAAGCTACATTACGAGGAGTAATAGATCTCGACGTCAATCTAACCGACAGAGAAAACGGAGAACTCAATCCACTTGGCATAAACTGCCTAAGGGTCATGGGAGTAGCTGGACGTGTGATCTGGGGCGCACGGACTATGGTTGGAGCCGATGGACTTGCAGACCAGTGGAAATATCTCTCAGTGCGCAGGATGGCGCTTTACATAGAGGAGTGCCTCTATCGCGGCACCCAGTGGGTAGTCTTTGAACCAAACGATGAACCGCTCTGGTCACAGATAAGGCTGAACGTCGGCGCATTTATGCACGACCTCTTCAGAAAGGGAGCTTTCCAAGGAAGTACTCCAAAAGAGGCATACTTGGTCAAGTGCGACAAAGAAACAACCACTCAATACGACATCGATAGAGGAATAGTGAATATCGTGGTTGGCTTTGCACCGCTCAAGCCAGCAGAGTTCGTCATAATCAAGATACAGCAGCTTGCTGGACAAAAGGAGGAGGCTTGAATGTAAATGGCACAGTTTAGCGTAAATCCGACAAGGTTTGACCCATACAAGAACTTCAAGTTTCGCGTTAAGTGGGATGGCAAGTACGTTGCCGGGCTAAGCAAGATGTCGGCACTCAAGCGCACAACAGAGGTAGTCAAACACAGGGAAGGGGGTGACCCAAGTACAAGTCGCAAGTCTCCCGGAAGGACAGAGTACGAGGCCATCACTCTTGAAAGAGGCGTTACACATGACCTAGAGTTTGAGAAATGGGCCAAGAAGGTATGGAACTTTGGAGCTGGGCTAGGATCGGAAGTCTCGCTCAAGGATTTTCGTAAGGATCTTATCCTTGAAGTGTATAATGAGGCTGGACAGCTAGCCATAGCATACAAAGTATATCGGTGCTGGGTATCTGAATATCAGGCGTTGCCTGAGTTTGATGCCAATGCAAATGCGGTGGCTATCCAGAGTATAAAGCTTGAAAACGAAGGATGGGAGCGAGACGAAGGAGTAACCGAGCCGTCAGAACCGTCGATAACGTAATGATGATGATGGTGCGTCCTGAACCAAGCAGCCAGTGATGCTATATCCTATGCAGATCACTGTAGTAAAGCTGCAACATCCTTTTGAAGTTGGAGGCACACGCATACGGAATGTGAGGTTGCGGAACCTAAACGGTCATGACGAGCGCTATTTGGCCGATATGCGCAGTAGCTCCATCCCTGCTTTTCTCCAATCAGCAGAGCTTCTAAGAAGGGTGGCCATGTTTGAGGATCTGTCTCAAGGTCTTACCCATGAAGCAGTCAACCACCTCTCTATTGGTGACAGAGTACTGTTGATGCTTCATTTGCGCAGACAGATTCTTGGAGAAACTATGCACTGTACGCTTGACTGTCCAAAGTGCAGCGAGAAAATGTCACTTGACATCCTTGTTAGCACGCTTGTTTCGCAAAAAGCAGCAACCACCACGGCCACTACTACTGCACAACTGGACAATTTGGTTACGTCTGGAGGTCTCTATATGGAAGTAAAGCCTGCTACACATCTGAACCAGACACTACTGCTTTCAAATGATGCCAAAAGCATACAGGCATTCGTGAGGGCGTGCATCGTTTCGTGCGACCCTCCACTTGCATCAGATAATGAAATAGATGCCGCTGCGATGGCATTTGTAGTTGAACAAAAACTAAGAGAAATGGATCCACTGGCCGACATTGTATTTGATCTGAAATGCCCAGCATGTGGACACAGCTTTGATGCCCCCTTTGATCCGGAGGCATTCTTTCTTGAAGAGATGGCCATGAGGGGTAAGCAGCTTGATTGGGAAGTGCACTGGCTTGCCTTCCACTATCACTGGAGCGAAGAATCCATTCTTTCACTAAGTACTGAAAAACGCCGGCGCTACATCGATTTTATTAACAACAGCTTATCGAGGAGGATGCAGTGATATGACCACTGCCACTGGATTTATTCAAAACCTGGCAAATAGGACCGCGGTTGACAGCCGTCCCCAAATAGCCATCAGACCTGCAATATCGCCTGACATGATTCCAGATGCATTTTCCTCTGCTGAAGACATTGCTGTACAACCTATGCCCCTTGAACCTATGGTGGGAGAATCTGCGGCTAGACCTCTTGTAGCTTCTATATCTACAGAGCGCCCTGTTGGCAAGAGCGATAATGGGTCATCTGTAACACCAGATGTGAAACCACAAAAAAGTACGCCACTAAATATCCGCGAAAATAATGACATCATCCATACTACACGCATAGACAATAAGAAACCCTCTATTTCTCCATCTAGTCCGACAGTAGCACAAGTAGAGGCGTCACCATCATCACCATCATCACCTCCACCTCCAGAAAAGGCTCCAGCTGAAAAGAGCTGGCACAAAGAAACTATAGTGCGAGGTGAGAAAAAGCCTCTCGTCAAACCAGCAGGGGTATACACGAGCTCTGAGCAGGCTGCTACTGAAAGTAGCCCGATAACAGCTGATAACAATTCTACAGAAATCCGACAGCAAGACAAAGATGATAGCGATGCACCTATTATACCAGCAATACCGCCAAGCTTTGCCATGGGAGAAGCCAAGAACTCTGCACAACATTCAAGAGCTGAAACGGAAAAGCATGATGATGTTGCTGCTGCAACAACTATTATCCGGCCAGATGCAAATCAAATGTCAAGAGATAAGGACGCCTATGCAATAACGATGCCGCATGATAAATCTAACAACAAAGTAGGATTTATCCAGCAAGAGAAGATGGCCAGTGCTCTCCCAACAACGCAAGGTGATCATAATCCGTCCAAGCACAATCAAGACAATAATAATACGGTCACGATAAACATAGGTAGGATAGAAGTTCGCGCAGTTTTCCCACAGAAGCAGGGATCACCCGCAAAGGAGCGACCTAGTGGCATCTCTCTTTCACAGTATCTCAAAATGAGGTCAGAGGGCAAGTTATGAGCAACTTTCTTGCCATTGCAACGGTTACAGCTGCAATAAGCCAACTGCTAGAGAACGTACGGATTGATATTCCTGGGACAAAGATCACAGTAAAGCCACCGGATGTCGCAAATTCGGAGGCTCCGCCATCCAACAAGTTAAATATTTTTCTTTATCAGGTTGTCCAGAATACCGCCTACCGCAATGAAGATTTGCCTGCACGAGACTCCAAAGGAGCGCTCACCAAGAGTCCGGTCCTTGCGCTCAACCTTCGGTATCTCTTGACGGCATATGCAGCTGATAACGATGATCTTCTTGCACAGCAAATTCTTGCCAGTGCAATGAGGATACTGAATGAAAACCCCGTGCTTTCACGCGACATCATTCAAGATGCAGTATCTGCAAGACAGAGCCTAAAGATGTCAGACCTTGCTAACCAGATAGAGGGAATAAGATTAGTGTTCCAGCCTATGGGTTTGGAGGAGCTCAGCAAACTCTGGTCTACATTCTTTCAAACTAATTATCGCATATCGGTGGCATATGAAGCGACTGTTGTACTGCTTGAAAGCACGATTCAGCCCAAATCTACACTTCCTGTTAAAGAGCGGTTAATCTACACTGCACCATTTCACCGGCCTGTCATAGATACTGTCGAACCGCAGGTTGTTCAAAGCAAAACAGGAGCGAAAATATCGATTACGGGAAGAAATCTGAGCGCAAAAGGTGTGAAGGTGAATTTTGAAGGCACAGAGGTAACACCAAATCCTGCGGATATCTCGGATGAAAGGATAACTGTCGAGATACCTAATAAAATCAGTGCCGGCATCAAGCAAGTCCAAGTGATACATCCGCTGATGCTGGGTTCGCCAGAGAAAGAACATGCCGGATACGAATCAAATACCGTAGCATTTGTGCTATCTCCAAGGATAACTTCATTTCCTTCTGCAAAGCTCAAGCCTGGAGCAGACCTGACGATCTCTTTTGAGCCACCCGCTACTCCTCTGCAAAAGATAGCCGTGCTCGTTGGTGACTTTACGATACCTGTACCTCCTAGGCAAGAAAATAGCGCTCCAATCAAGAAGTTGGTCGTCAAGCTTCCTGCCGACATTTCTAATGGTGAATACCTGCTCCGCTTGCGGATTAGTGGTGCAGAGAGCTTTTTGGAATCAGACAATGATCCCAAAAGTCCCACGTATGGCAAGTACGTCGGACCTGCTATAGAGGTGAAGGCATGATACGATGCTCAGGTATGATTGGGCTGAGAAAAACCAAAAGTATCTAGTTGACTGTATTGGTCAGGTCAAGACATATCTGGAGAACTATATTGCAAAGGTGGAAGGTAACAAGAAAACACGCCCAATTTCTGCTAATCCTCCAAAATGGCAGGATTCGTCAACTCTGCCTGCGTTAGAGAAACTCTGCCGAACCTTTGGGCTTTCTGATTTCGAAAAGTGGGTTCTTGCACTCTGTGCAGGTATGGAACTAGATTCGCAGATTACATCACTCTGCGCAAGGGCCCAGACGAACTCAACTTCTTATCCGACATTTGGGCTTGCACTGGCTGTGTTTCCCGGCGGGCACTGGAGCGCAGTAACGCCAGCTTCCCCTCTCCGTCGCTTTAGGCTAGTGGAACTCGTTTCAAACTCCGAAGCCTTTGTCGCAAGCCCTCTCAAGATAGAGGAGCGGGTGTTACATTATCTTACTGGCATATCTTATGTCGAAAGACAGATCCAGGGGGTGGTTAGACCTGTGCACACAACATCCACTACCATCCTTCCCGAATCACACATGCGTGTAGTAGGCAAGATCATGCTTGCCTTAAATGGCAGGGCAAAGACAGCCAAGCTGGCATCTATGCTACTCTGGGGTCCAGACAGCGGAGGCAAGCTTGCAATAGCGAGCCGTGTATGTGCTGATCTGGGATTGGAACTCTGGCAAACTTCTGCTGATATCTTGCCGGCAAAAACCGACGAGCTAGAGTCATTTATTCAGCTATGGACAAGGGAATCGGCACTTATGGGAGCGGGCCTATATGTTGATGCAGAAGACGCAGAACCGGCCATGCAAAAGCTGGTCATGCGGCTAGCTGAGCGGCTACCTGGAATACTTTTCATAGGCACCCGTGAACGCTGGTCACAGTCCAATAGCCTACTGGTGTCGGCAGAGGTGAAAAAGGCAGAAAAGGTTGAGCAGTTAAGAATATGGAAAGCGTCGCTTGGACAGCATGCTCATGGAATTGAAGATGGGCTTAAGAGGATTATAGCCCAGTTTGACCTTAGCTCAGAATCAATCGTAGCTGCAGCAGAAGAAGCGCTTGCAACAGTCAAGAACGGCGACGCTTCATCACTTGCATCTGCTCTATGGGAATCTAGCCGAGCAGCAAGCAGACCCAAGATGTTGGAGCTGGCCCGACATATAACACCAAAGGCAAGGATGGAAGATCTCGTTCTTCCAGAGAACGAAAAGACGCTACTCCGTGATATCGTTATACATGTTCGCCAGCGCGACAGGGTATATCGAGAATGGGGATGGAACTCACATTCTAGCAGGGGGCTAGGTATAACTGCGCTCTTTGCCGGCGAGAGTGGAACAGGCAAAACCATGGCAGCAGAGGTACTTGCAGCAGAGCTTGACCTTGACCTGTTTCACATTGACTTGTCGATGGTAATAAGCAAGTACATAGGCGAGACGGAGAAGAACCTGCGCCAAGTCTTTGATGCAGCCGAGGATGGCGGCGCCGTTTTGTTTTTCGATGAAGCCGACGCGCTCTTTGGAAAGCGTAGCGAAGTGCACGACAGCCACGACAGGTATGCAAACATTGAAGTTGGTTATCTGCTCCAGCGCATGGAGTCTTACCGCGGGCTTGCAATCCTTACCACCAATCTAAGAAACGCTATTGATACTGCTTTCCTGAGACGTATACGCTTTGTTGTGAATTTTCCATTTCCTGATGAAAAGGCAAGAGCCGAGATATGGCGCAGAGTTTTTCCCAAGTCTACACCTGTTGGTGATCTTGATTTTAACAAGCTTGCCAGAATGAATATCACCGGCGGCAGCATCCGTAACATTGCACTCAATGCATGTTTTCTAGCAGCGGAGCAGAAATCGCCAGTAGAGATGCATCACATCAAACAGGCTGCCAAAGCCGAATATGACAAGATGGAAAGACCGCTTACCCGGATGGAAGTGGGAGAATGGTGAGAGTAGTCATAAACATAGACAAGCTTGTCTTGGAAGGCTTTGACTATCATGATCATTTGCGTATAAGCAGGGCGATAGAACAAGAGCTGGCAAGGCTTGTAAATGAAAATGGCCCCCTGCAAAAAGCACAGGGAGCAGCTGCGATCAATGCTGACACTATTCACATCAGGAAAAGTCTGGATCTAAGGTCAGTTGGCATAGAAATTGCACAGTCTGTGTATAGAAGCATTGGAATGGCCAATGAGTTTACGACTGTAAAAGGGGCTGGCCCAAAGGCCGAGTCTGCTTCTAAGAAACAGTAGCGATATTATCATTCACCTGCGATCAGCAAGAGGAACTCTGCTTAATTTTCCATCTCCTGCATATCCGGCCAAGACTCACGGTTAGCCAACCTGAGACCTATACATACGAACAAGAAGCTGATAGGACTGCAGAACGGATACTGAAAATAGTGCCAGCCAATGTAGCCAATAATTGGATAAAAACAAACAAGGTTGGGACCAAGGTTGTGCAGCATGTGATATCGAATTAGGCACCAACTCCTTTTCCACTATAATGCTTTTATAGTTCTTTTTACCTCTTTAAAGCAATTCAATGTCTTCTTTTCCTGGGTCACCACGGTTAACGAAGGGGGCTATCGTATCTTTTGACATCTTTAATCCCGTTCCAATGGTCGTGCTCTTTCAATACAATCCAGAAACCATGACTAGGACCCTTCAGGGTCGGACCAGCGGAGGAGAAGGGGATCCTTCTGAGGTATATGGGCTAACTGGACCTCCAATAGAGACCATTAGCATAGACATAGAACTTGATGCAACAGACCAGCTTGAAAAGCCCGATGAGAACAAGAATGCTACCAGCATGGGCATCCTGCCCCAGCTTTCAGCACTTGAAATGATGTTATATCCCAAAAGCTCGCTTGTAATCGCAAATACAGCTCTGACCCTTGCAGGAGTGCTTGAAGTCATTCCCCCGGAGGCTCCATTCACACTTTTCATATGGGGATCCAAGAGAGTTCTTCCTGTAAAGATCACAGACTTTCGTATCACAGAAGAGGCGCACGATGCGGATCTTAACCCTATAAGAGCCAAAGTTTCGCTTGGAATGAAGGTGTTAACCTATGCTGATCTAAAACTTACACATCCGGGGTACGCGCTGTTCCTTGCACACCAAGTCGTAAAAGAAACCATGGCCGTCATTGGTTCGGTTAACAGTTTAGGTGCACTTGGAGACGTCAAGATATTGTGATCAGCATATGTTTGAACAGAAAAGTCGTTACTCAACTTGCGAGGATGCAACGCTTGTGACAGAAGATGGTCAGATTATCCCATACAAGAAAAGAAGGTTCTTGCCGCAAGGGGAAAAGATGCCTACGAGGGTAGAAATACCCGTGCTAGCTGGAGACCGACTAGACGTTTTGGCAGCTCGGCATGTAGGTGACCCCGAGCAATATTGGCGTATATGCGATGCTAACAATGTCATGCACCCACTTGAAATAACTGCAGAGCCGGGCAGGATGATAAAAATAACTTCCCCATGGTGATTTTGCTCTGCCCTTTCTAGGCATACATCTTCAAGTGCTGATCGGTTCACCAATAGCTCCTCTCCCTGCACCGGCCCCCCTTGTGCAGTCCATAAAATCGATCGAAGTAACAAACACCGACGAAGGCCGGGATGGGTTTGAGATCACATTTGGTATCGGGCGTAGCGGACCAGCAAGCCTGCTTGATTACGATATTATGGCGAACCCTCTACTCAGGGAAAACAACAGAGTAATACTTGTAGCCTACATGGGCTTTACACCCTATGTTCTGATAGACGGGATCATAAGGTTCCACCAGTCCAGCATTGGTGGAGAGCCCGGTCAATCTACCTTCAAGATAACTGGAGAGGATATCAGCTGCATAATGGGACTTGAAGAAAGAACCAAACCGTGGCCAAACACCCCAACTCCTGGAGTTGTGGCAAGCATAGTATCAAATTATGCAAAGTACGGCATCAAGCCGCTTCCTATTCCTCCTGCTCTGATGGATGTCCCAATAGTTCTGGATAGAACACCAATGCAGCGAAACACTGACCTAGATTATATACACAAGCTTGCGAGATCTTCAAGCTCTGTTTTTTACGTAGAGCCGGACGCGGTTCCAGGTACGACTACGGCCTATTGGGGTCCCCCTTCTCTTGGAGGCTTTGCAATGGAGCCCCTAAACGTGAACATGGGAGCTGATACAAACGTTGTGGGCTCTATCAACTTTCAAAACAATCCAGTTAGCGTTACCCTGGTGAGGGGCAGCATCATTGACAGAACCACGGGGGCAAGGGTTCCCATAATGACATTTACAAGCACCCGCCCGCCGCTTTCCACTCAGCCAGCCTGGCTAGTAAACCAGCCTAATGTAAGAACTAGGCAATATACAGGCGATGGTGGTGTTAACATGATTCAGGCAATGTCAGAAGCGCAAAGCGAGACAGATCGGTCTGTAAACGTGCTTACAGGCACAGGAGAGATTGATGCTACCCGCTATGGGTCCATCTTGCGCGCGCGCAGACTCGTGCAGGTAAGAGGAACAGGCTATCAGCATGATGGGCTCTACTATGTTAAGAGTGTGACTCACAAGATAAAGAGGGGAGAGTATAAGCAGAGCTTTGTAATTACAAGAGAAGGGTATGGTTCAACCATCCCGGGTGTGATTTAGTTAATGAGCACAGAATCAGCTCGCTTTTATGGGAAATACAGAGGAACCGTAACTGACAACCGCGATCCTATTATGAAAGGACGCATAAAGGCCCAAGTGCCGACAGTGCTTGGCGAAGAAGAAAGCGGTTGGGCCTTGCCCTGCGTCCCATACGCTGGAAGCGGTATCGGGTTCTTTTTTGTGCCTCCTGTTGGGGCGAACGTCTGGATCGAGTTTGAGGGAGGAAATCCTGACTACCCCATATGGACCGGCTGCTACTGGGGTACAACAGAGGTGCCTCCCGCAACACCGGGGATACCCGAGATAAAGATGATCAAGACAGATACCGCGACACTAAAGCTTGACGACACTCCTGGTGCCGGCGGCATAACAATAGAGACTTCAACTGGCCTCAAGATAACAATGAATGTGACAGGCATTGAAATAACAAATGGTGTTGCAATCATAAAGCTCGCACAGGCAAGTGTATCGATCAACAACGGTGCGCTTGAGGTAACCTAGAGACATGGCAGTTTCCATATCCCTTCAGTGCAGACAGAAAACAAAGTGGTGCAAGAGATAGCAACAATATATTTTTGGATCTAAAACCGTCCCAGCTCAGTCAATACCCAATGCCTGTTTGGCCAATCAAGTTCTGCTTTTGCACAAATCCATGTTCAGCCAAAGATCAGGCTAAGTCGTCCGAGATCCAGATGAAAGGAAGCCGACGACACGCTCGCCAGCTGAAGGCGGTTCTCCCGGTGTTACGTTCAGCTCCTTCCCACCACGTCCTTTGACTTCTTTTCCTTCCCTCTTCCCCTCTACCGCGCATGCGGACTGCTGTTGCTCTGGCGTACTCTTGCCTGTCCCTGGCCTCGCTGATGAAGAACTTCTCAAGGTGGTGCCTCGTCCGCTTTAGAGTCAACTGAATTTCATCTGGAGAAGATAAAACGGGAGGACATGGCAAGGGGGACACAGAAGGTGTTTACCGAGATGTCAGGATTATGTCATAGAAATTATGGGTGATAGGAATTGTGGGATTCTACTTCAATTCAATAAAAAATATCTAATGATCAGCAATTTTCTTGATATCTGTACTAGCTTCTTTATCGACACCTGCATTTCTCTGGATTGCATCGAATTCCTTCTTTGCCTCAAGCCTTGCCTTTTCGAACTCGCTTGTAACTCTGCCTACAGAACGGGCGAGTTCAGGAAGCTTTTTCGCGCCAAAGAAGATGATTACAATAGCTGTTACTATAAATACCCCTTCAAATCCGGCAGGAATCATTCTCAACAGAAATTCTGAGTTTATCATATACAGATACCCCCTGTTAAAAGCATGAATATGTGCCAAATGTTCAATTCCAGAATTTGGTATGAACAAATTGATCTAGAATGGTTTTGCAATCTGCTGATTGCGGGCGGACCGCACCAAACATTGACAAAGACTTGGATCTGCAAATATGATCCTAGTGCATGGTTTGACTGCGTCGTCCTGAGCTAACGAAGCTTCCGCTCGTAGGACGACAAATTGGTGATTTTGCTCTAATAAGCTCCATGGATCGACATAGGTGATCGCATTATCTCTTTTGAGAAAAGCGGATTAACTACCCATTTTAGCTCAGCCTAGATGGACAATCGTTCTATATAGCTGTCTTTATCGAAGAATTTCAAATTGGCCTATCAATATAGCAACATAAGTGATACTAGTTGCGAAGATATCCTAATGCACTTTTCCTATGAGCATTCTTGGGGTATCATCGAATCGCTTTTCTCTGGATGGGTGTCGCCACGGTCATGAATATTCTGGCTATCGGAGCACATCCTGATGATATAGAGCTGGGATGTGGTGGCACTTTAATCAAGGCAGCAAGACGGGGTCATAATGTTTTCATGTATGTACTGACGCGAGGTGGCCGGTCTGGAGATCCCATTCAACGCACAAATGAGTTATTGAGGTCCGCTAAATTTGTAGGAGCAAAGGAATTATGGATAGACAACTTCGAAGACGCAAATGTAGTAATAGGGAAAAAACTTGTCAGCCATATAGAATATTTTGTTCATAGATCCAACCCTGACATCATCCTTACACATGCTGCAAATGACTATCATCACGACCATAGAGCAATAGCTGAAGCGACTCTGGAAGCAGCAAGAAACAGCCAGAATGTGATGGCCTATGAGATACCAATTACAAGAGATTTCAAACCACAGGTATATTGCGATATCACAGACGTTATCGATGACAAGGTTCGATTGGTCGAAATCTTTACGTCACAAAAGGATAAGATGTTTACAAGAATAAATGCAATCAAGGGTATAGGAGAATATCGAGCCCTTCAAAGCCGGCTGAACACTACGATAACTCATGTAGAATCATTTGAAGTGTTAAAAATGTGCTTTAATCAGGATTTTGGGATCGTAAAGCTCGATCAGAAGCCACTTCCCCCTGCAGTCCTAGATGAAATAAGCAAGAGCAGTCATGATATCCTCCAATACCGCGCTCATGAGAATCACAAAACAATTAGCTCATCTCAAATTGATACGGATGCAGAAGATTCAATACAAAACGTAGTGTTGGGCAAGAATCATTCGATGACAGATGGAAATGGGATGAGGGTGCTGAAGAGAATTGACATCTGAGAAAAAATATAGCTTGAAGCATGAACGAACTTCCGCAGCCGCAACTGGATGGGGCATTTTGGATATTGTGGCTGATGAAGAAGGTGAATACTTTATCGAAGGGAACAGGGACAAGAGAATAACAAATGTATCTTCAATTGCAGAAGCCAAAGACAGTGATTTAACATTCTGTTCATGGTCTGGCGAAAAAGCATACAAGCTCATTGAAGAGTCAGAAGCTGGTATTATCCTGTGTAAGGTAGATTTGAAAGGTTTCATTCATCCAAGAAAAGGGGCAGGAATTGTCTTTCTCAATAATCCTCGGCTCGCTTTTGTACGGTTCGCCAATAAGGTTCAGAGACAAAATAAGCAAAGTATGCGACGGACACGAATTTCTCCAACAGCTGTCATCGCTAGGAACGTATCCATAGGAACAAACTGCTCCATAGGCAATTTTGTTTCCATTGGAGATAATTGCGTTATTGGAGATAACACTGTAATCCATGACAGGGTAACCTTGGCTCAGAATTGTAGAATAGGCAAGAATTGCTCGATTCAGTCTGGCGTAACCCTGGGAGAGGATGGCTTTGCCTATGAAAGATATGATGATAATAGTTTGGAAAGATTTCCACACTTTAGAGGCGTGGTAATAGGTGATAACGTCGAAATTTGTGCCAATACCAACATAGCTCGTGGTTCTCTCACCGATACTGTAATTGGAGATGGCACAAGAATTGATGCCATGGTGCACATTGCTCATAACGTCAAAATTGGAAGAAACTGTCAACTAACGGGAGGGACAGTGATAGGAGGAAGCGCAGTTCTTGGAGACTGTTGCTGGACAGGATTGAATAGTACCATAAAGAATAAGGTAATAGTAGGAAACAATGTCATAATTGGGGCAGGAGCTTGTGTAATACGTGATGTAGCTGATGGCGATGTTGTTGCAGGAATTCCTGCAAAATCCATCAAAGAAAAAGTCAGCACTAATGAAATCTTTTTAATGGCAGGTCAACGGAACAACGTTTCACAGATTGGCATAGCGTCAAGAAGAAGATTACTGTTAGATGAACAAAACAATAAATGAAACAAGGACAATGAAATGCCAGTCAGAATACAACAACTATTGGAATTTTTTCGATGGGATGTTACAATGACAGCTTCATCATCGTCACCTTTGAGCAAGAGATGATGACAATATCTGAACACAAGATGAGTATCGATGAAATCTTGCCTAGGACGGGTGTGTATGTACCATTGTATAGCTATCCTGGAACTACTGGAGCAATAAACTGGAATGCTGTTGCCAAGGCAAAACTAGCACACCCATCTGTTCCTATGATCGTATGCATAAATCCGTCAAACGGTGTGGGTTCCTTCAAAGATGACGTCTTTGTAAATGGAATAAATAGTTTGAAATCTGTAGGCTGCATAGTAATTGGATATATCTATACAAGTTACGGTGCAAGAAACCCTGGCATTATTAAGGATGAAATTACCAAATACAGATCATGGTATGGCCTTGATGGAATTATGTTTGATGAAATGGCAAACAGAGTCGGTTATGAACACTACTATCAAGATTTGACTACTTATGCAAAGTCTCTTGGAATGAAATTCGTTAAAGGCAACCCTGGTACTGATGTCCCACCAAGCTTTGTCAATGTTATGGATAATCTTGCAATATCTGAGGTTTCTGGATATCCAAGTATGTCTTTGTTATCTGGGTGGCATGCATGTTACGACAAGAGGAACTGGTCATATGTAGCTTATGAAGTCGCAAAAATTGATTTATCGGTTGTGATGCGCACTTCGCAATTTGTAGGATTGATGTATATTACAAATGAAATGCTCCCTAATCCTTACAGTAGGATTCCACACTACTTTGAGGAATTAGTATCGGCCTTAGATGAGGCGCGTAGCAGCAATAATCATGGTACAAGTGGCCTTTCCCACAAGGAGAAAAGCACATAAGATAAAGTGAGATACATGGTCAAAAAACCATTAACTGTTTGTATATGTATTCACTTTATCGTTCCTCTGGTAACCGGAGTCTTATATAATTCAGAAGGGAGCACAATTTCATATCCATGAATGTTGTCAATTTTCATTATCCCCTCATATTGTCACTTCTTGGTCTGATTCTTGTTGTCGGCGTGGTTTCATCTCCCTTAATCTATGTACCACACTTCGCGTTTGCAGATAATCATGATAAGGTTTACGTGCCAACTGATAGCTGGCCAAAAGGCGCAGGAAGTGGTGCAGGTTTTGACGAACACATTCTGGTGGCTATTGATTCAGAGGACAATGTCTATGTGGCTGATTTCTATAACCATCGGATACAGAAATTCTCAAGCGACGGCGATTTGATTTTGGAATGGGGGCAATTCGGTAATGAGAGTGGCTCATTTAACAGACCTATGGGCATTGCAATTGATTCAGAGGACAATGTCTATGTGGCTGATTCCTATAACCATCGGATACAAAAGTTTGACAGTAATGGTGGATTTATTTCCGAATGGGGCGAACCCGGATCACAGGAAGGTGATTTTGGTGGACCTGTTGGCATAGCTATAGGTCAGAACGACATTGTTTTTGTAGCAGACTCCAATAACGATAGGATACAAAAGTTTGACAGTAATGGTGGATTTATTTCCGAATGGGGAGGAACAGGGCATTCTCTAGGTGCATTCGGCTATCCTGTTGGGATCTCTGTTGATTCAGAGGACAATGTCTATGTGGCTGATTCCTATAACCATCGGATACAGAAATTCTCAAGCGACGGTACTTTTCTGATGCAATGGGGTAGACAAGGATCGGAGCTGGGAGAGTTTGACTTTCCAAGCGGCATTGCTATTGATTCAGAGGACAATGTCTATGTTTCCGACCGCGATAACAACAGAGTACAAAAGTTTGCATTGAACACATTGCCTGAGTTAATCCTGCCTTCAGACATGACTGTTCAAGCCACTTCAAACTCCGGAGCAAGAGTGACATTCTTGACAACAGCTATTGATGAGGAAGACGGCCCTCTTACACCAGTTTGCATACCTTCTTCCGGAACGATCTTTAGTACTGGAAGTACTACAGTCACTTGTACTGTAGAGGATTCTTTAGGGAGCATAACATCTGGCACGTTCATTGTCACAGTACAATCACTTCCATCAAGTGGCGGAGGTAGCGGAGGTAGCGGAGGTAGCGGAGGTAGCGGAGGTAGCACAATCATTAATGAACCTATTCTTTCGAGTCAGAATGGGGTTGAAGAGCCCCAGGATACGCCATTCAGCCTAGCGGTAACTCTGGATGGCAATAACTATACTGTAACTGGAATAGCAAATGGCGTCGTGCCGCGCGAATTAACTGTTAACCCTGAACAGTCAATAGTAGTAACAATTGACCCAAGTTCCTCGGGAACTTTAGAAATCACTCTCCCTGCTGAAATAATAAGCGGGGTTCATACAGTATTTGTTGGTAACAACCAGCAAATACCTCAAGTTATAGCCGAAGATGAATTCTCAACTACAATAAGGCTTTCAATTCCTGGCAATACTGATCAAATAGAAATCCTCGGTGCTAGAGTGGTCCCAGAGTTTAATGTGCTCATCATTCTTGTTCTTGTAAGTGCATTATCTGCTGTCGTTGTCCTTAATAGAACGGGCAGATGGAGGTTTGGATATTAGTATAGAACATCGTTTCTTCTTTTATTTGCAAGATTTCGAATTTTGCTTAGTGACATGTATGAGTCCCAAGCACAAATTCACTTCAAAAATTATCCACTATTTCCTGTTGTTATTATTGTTATCTGCTGCAAGTCCAAAAGTTCCTTTTCGATATCTTCTTGATTCTCGTCTCCGTACAATACGAGTATTCGATCGTTATTTCTTATGATATAATCAAGCAATGAATCTGTATCTGTTTCAATGGAATTTACAAATACCTTCAAAGTCTTATCCCCCACATCGCAATATTCTGCGCTCTCGTCTGTTACAAAACATCCATTCCGGATATCCATTCCTACACTTTTCAAGAAATCGCCAAATGGGACACCCGTTGCGTGTCGGTGCAATGTTGTACCATCGTTATTCTCTACATGAATAAATCTAGATCTTAGCTGGTATTTGTCTTGAGTAAAATCGATCGGCATCCCATCCAGTTTTATTATGAACGCTGCATGAACATGCTCAGAATTGTACGGCCCATACGAACGCTCTGAGATATCGTTACTGCCTGTATTATTGTTGCTATTTACATTCTCTATTGGAGTTATGTTTTGTTGATTGTTGTCATTGTTTGTATTGGAATCTTGCTCTACCTCTGGCATCAAAATAATCGTAGACGCAATGGCGATTGAGACAGCTATCCCCGCTGACAAGATTCCGATTATGATCGGCTTATATCCGGAACTGCTGGTTCTCCTGTTCTCAGGATCCTTATCAGCAGGCATTCATCAATTGCTATCCTATCCTTGGCATTTAAGTGCAATGGTGTTAGTGCTCTGTCAAGAAGCCTCATTACGTTCTCTTTGATGTATTAGGGGCAATCTTGGCTACCGAAATATCACTCTATTGTAAAAATATTGTATTTTTTGCAGAAAGCCTGCTTCATTATAGCAGAATGAATTTCGTGCGCTATAGTAGATCGACAGGAATTAGAAATCGCATTTGGCCTACACACTGGATATTCAAATCATCTATAAAACATTCATTGAACATTTAGCTTAAATATCATCCGGGAGCAGGGACTTAGTAGATATAATGCTCGAGCGCAAGATTACCCGCGGCGAGTTTCTAAAATTTATGGCTGCGGGGGCGACTGTCGGATTCTTGGGAATGTTTGTTAACCTTAACTCATTCCTCAAAGAACCTGCTTCAACTTCTGCCAATAAATCGAATACTCGTAGCATTTTTCCTGCGGCAGCTGCCCAATCGCTGGGTTCTTGGGAACTTGGACCCAACTCTACCATTACACCTATTCATACTACCATGCTCCATACTGGCAAGATATTGGTAGTTGCAGGATCTGGATACCATGTTTCAAATATGAACGGTCCATATCAGGCAAGCCTTTTGGATGTAAACACTGGTACGGAAACACGGTATACATTATCTGAAGATATCTTTTGTGGCGGCCACAATCATTTGCCAAATGGTAATATTCTGTTTACAGGTGGTACTCTTGCATATGATACCGCCAACCCCGAGGGCAGGTTCCAAGGACTGGCGTCGGCTTATGAATTTGATGTCTATACATCATCGTTCCACAAGCTTACCTCGATGAGGCATGGGAGATGGTATCCCACGCAAGTGGTGCTGCCTGATGGCAAAGTCTTAATTCTTGGGGGCTTGGATGAATTTGGAACACGAAATGCATTAGTGGAGATTTATGATCCGACATCAAAATCATTCAGTATATTGTATGACCCCCGTTCTAGCCGACAATATACACCGGGTTTTGATAGCGAATTACCCGGGGCCGGCGCTCAAACATATGGAGGCGTGAACCAAGGTACTGCTCCTTTCGTAAGCCTCTATCCTAGAATGCACCTTATGCCAAGCGGTCTGGTGTCAGTAGTAGGCTTCGATAACCCTATCTACCTTATTGATCCGACCACGGGAGAATGGATAAGCGGAGGCAGTTCTGTATATAGCTGGAGGGGATATGGGACTTCTTTCCTACTACCTCTGCACAATATTGCGTCTGAAAGAGGTAAAGTCTTACTTGTTTCAGGGGAGCTCGACATTTTCACTCCTGCTACCGAAAGCTGTGAGATGTTGGACTTTGATGCAGGAACTGATACTCGACCCCAAATAAGGCCGACAGCATCGCTGAACTACGGAAGACACTACCCAATACCTATACATCTCCCTGATGGAAAAATGGTAGTATTTGGTGGAACTACTGGACCCATGGAAGACTATATCCGGACGCCAGAGATGTTTGATCCAGTGACTGAAACATGGTCCACACTACCTGATGCAAGTATCAACAGAACTTATCATTCAACCGGGCTGCTTTTGCCTGATGGGAGAGTCTTTATTGCATCTAGTACTCCCAACATGGTAGTATGGGAGAGGAGAACCGAGATATTCAGCCCATCTTACATTTTTGCTACTCGGCCTACTATAAATGGTCGTGTATCAACTGCTCCTTATGGAGGGACGATTAGAATTCCCACACCCGATGCCGATGATATCTCGTCTGTCTCTCTGGTAAGGCTCATGAATTCAACCCACCACTATGATCCTAACATGCGTTTCGTCTGGCTTCAAGTGATCAAAAAAGAATCTGCAGCAGTCTTGGCGGCTGCACCGCTGAATCCAAGAATCGCACCACCGGGGCATTACATGATTCATGTACTTAACAGTAAAGGAATTCCATCTGCAGCGCAAATAATCCAGATCCCCGGTATCATATGTTAGAAAAGCATGATGTAGGATGAAAATGCTCCGTTAACTCCCATGATGTCTTCTGCAACAACATCTGGCTGGTTACAAAAAGAAAGGAAATGTCATGGGGCCATGGTTGCCTCACTTTGCATCCAAGCTAATGCGCAAGTATGTGGCGTGTATTTTTGAGTGCTGAAGGAAGGAAGGGCGTGCAGTATCCTCATAGTTGAGATGCATAAACACACGATAATTCGTGTGGAGTGGTTGTGTGTGTATGAGACGGCGAGGTTGGGGCAGAGACGAGGAGGGAGTACAAACCTCAACCAGCTAGAACTGCGGAACCCTCCTGACGACAAATGGACAAAGACAGTAGTGAGGATGTCAAGCCTCAAGTGAGCGTATGCACATGCCTGTCCAATTGTTGCACAGTGATATGTGTATGGCAGGTGAATGACGATAATGATGACACGAGCAAGAATTTAAGGATGGTTCACACGGGTATGCGAATTACAAAGGTGACAGAGCTGATGAAAAGTATTTTTCTTAATGTGGAACAACTATAATCGACAGATAAGAGATAATAATGATCGTCATTTTGATCGCACTCTGTATCTGATGGTATTAGACAAAATTTTGCTTTTTTATGGACATAATCATTATATAATTAGTCAATAGAACAGTCTAATAATATTGTTAACTAGGGGAAAATTTCCAATGGTATTAGCAATTGCTGTGGTTACTGTAGTTGGTAGTGCCATTGTCTTGCTGGCTTCGCCATCCTCGATTCTAGAGACTCAAGCCAGCGCGCATAATGCGGATATTCGATTTCTTTTCAAGCTTAAGCAGACAGGCGGCGATGGTCGATTAGACGATCTATATGTCAATATTTTCGAAAATGTAGTTGATACAGAACGTTCGTGCGAGCATTGTACCCTTGTGAGTTACAGACCCGGGCCCGATGGCTATGCAGAAGTTGGCTATATCAGCTCAGCTTCTCACGATTTTACGGGTGCCTCGAGAATGGTTTTCTTTGTAATGGGGCATGATGGCGGCGAGGTTGTGCATTTTGATGTAGCCGGAAAGAAGAATAGCAACAATGTGGAGGATGAGGGAGCGATAAAATATGCCGTCACAACTCAAGCTATTACTTTAGATAGGGAATGGAAAAGGATTCAAGTTGACTTGAGTGGCCAAGACTTGACTGATATAACCCATCCACTCAACATTCACGTTTCAGGATCTGACACCAATAGTAGGATTGCGTTCTACATAAAGCATATAATTTTTGATAATGCGCCTGCAACAAATCCAATACCGACAGTGACAAAATAGAATAACGCTACTATATTCAGGTGATGCATAGTATTGTCACCTTCTTGGTTAGAATGTACCTTGCGTTTTGTTTGATACTGTACATTGAATCAGCGGAGGCGGTATCGCTGGCTCTTGCTATCTTGCAAGGTAGACCACATATATGCAATATGTGCCCACACGAGCAGCGGTAAGTAACCAAAGAGATCTTGAGTTCTGATGGATGGGGTAGTTCCCATTTCTAGATAGCTGGCTATCAAACCCATGTTTCCTCTGTATTTTGGTTTTTCCTTTTCGTTTTGGGTTCTTTATCTGGACATTATATTTTTCTCTGATTGTAAGTGTTACATGCTTTGTATGATGCTTATATTAGATAGTACTATAATTAGCGGAAATTATTCTAAGGAGGTCAATTTAGGGGACTCCGCGATTACAATGATAATTTCTCGATATCTTGGCATGATTGAAAACTCTATTCAGCACATTTCACAAGGCCGGTGTAGGGATTTCTGAAAGTAAACAAGCGACCTGTCGTAATTCCTTTTTTTCTGGCTCTTGTTACTATTCTCATGACGATATTTACTATATATGCTCCTATGTCAAATCTGGCATTTGCAGCTCCAGGGGTTACGCTATCTCCGACTAGTGGTCGTGTTGGCACGAATGTGACGGTCACTGGTACCGACTTTGAGCCAGATTCTGAGATAACACTTACATTTGGCGGCAATGAACTGCAGACTACTCCACCAACTATAATGACTGATTCAAGTGGAAGCTTTAGTGCAACATTTACAGTACCAACATCATCAAACGGTCCAAAAACAATTTCAGCAACTGATGGAACGACCGTTACGTTCACAACTTTTCGGGTTACTCCTTACATTGTAATCAGCCCAACTTTTGGCCCTGCAGGTACCACAGTGACAGTATCTGGTACAGGATATGCAGCAAATTCTCCGATAACTATTAGTTTTAATGACGTCGCGATGCAAACGATTCCTATCATCGTAACGACTGATTCAAGTGGAAGCTTTAGTGCAACATTTACAGTACCAATCAACCCCCGTGGACCGCAGCTGATAACTGCCATTGATGGTCAAAATAATTCATATACAAAGCGTTTTACTGTTACATCATCTATAATAATAAATCCGACTATTGGCGGACCTGAAACTACTATCCAAGTTACTGGCTATGCATATACCGCAAACTCTATCATGACAATAAGGTTCCAAGGAGTCGCACAGTTGACAATACCGCCTTCAATAGTCACGGATCACCTTGGCCAATTTAACGCGACCTTTGAAGTTCCATCCGCAGCGGTGGAGGGAAGATCATACGTTGTCAGAGCTACCGATGCAGCTGGCAAGACAGCTGCACAAACATTTTTTGTCAGTAGTATTAGCATGACATTGAGTTCAGTCAGCGGACATCCTGGCGAAATTGTGACGGTCACTGGTACCGACTTTGAGCCAGATTCTGAGATAACACTTACATTTGGCGGCAATGAACTGCAGACTACTCC